>Ga0163150_10000752_pt1 | contig 58454 bp, 53 predicted proteins | sample OliLakLV19P2IB_FD_148628 | JGI IMG/M metagenome (GOLD analysis project Ga0163150, IMG submission 148628) | Freshwater microbial mat bacterial communities from Lake Vanda, McMurdo Dry Valleys, Antarctica - Oligotrophic Lake LV.19.P2.IB | ecosystem: Environmental > Aquatic > Freshwater > Lake >...
TGGTAGTCTTAGACATAGCGAAACGGGGGAAGCGTGTAGAGCGTTGACACGTCTACATTGCCGCCCCTGTTCGTTATGTGCGAGAGCTAAACCTCAAATCTGTGTCAGAGTTAACGGGACAGTAGTGCTGCAACCTAACAATAATTGACATAATGATGATTCATTTGGATAATGTTAAAGAAATGGCAGCAGAATTTGTTCATGCATCAGAGGCGCACAAGGAAGGATTGATATCGGGATACGATTGGAAGTCGTATGACTTTGATGAAACGATGAAGGAGATCCGTGAAGCGTTGGTGCGCATGATCGGGACAGCAAGAAGCGTGTCAAATCTCAATGAAGAATCGCGCGGACAAGCTGATGGCGAATTGTTGCAGCACATCCTCGCGGAAATCGAAATGAAGTTCCTCGATGCGTCGGGACATATCCGGGGCGGCAATGTCCGGTCGAGTCTGATTCGCGCCGCGCAAGTCGACCGGAACAATCCGAAAGGAAATCATGACAAATATCTTCGTCTCGAGAGCAATCCGGGAAGTATTTTTCTCCCCGTCCATGTCGATACGGGTGCAGTCGGGTTGGTCCGGCGTTTTCGCCCGCAGGTGAAAGACGGCGTGACGTGGGAACAATTCATCGCGGGATATCCCGAGAGTATCGACATGAGCCTGCTTGGTCGGGATGCGTTGACGGCGCCGCGATGGTTCGGCGGGCAGGGTTCGACGATCGAAAAAGTCATGCTCGGACAAGCAGAGGGCAAGGATCCGCGGATGCTCAAGCTGCACTCGCTGTCTGATGCAGTCGTGAACGATGCGTCCGATATCAATCCCACGCACTACGGCGTTGCGGTGATCGATCCGGAAAAACCCGCCGGCCACACGGAATTCAGCAACAAGCTGACGAAGCTTCTGCAGGAAATTCAGTGGTATTCCCGGGAAGACATCAAAGAGCTCCTCGCCAAGAACGATCTGCAATGCCAGTTCACCCATACGGGAATCATGAAAGCGGAATGGGAACATCCCGAAATTTTCCCCTGGCATGATTCCGTTCTGCAGCGATTCGGGCGTATGGGGCGCAACGTGTGGGAATCGGCCTTACGACTCATTTCTAGCCGCCAATCGTAAAACCGCAGTCTGTTTTTTTGTTATTGGGACGCTATACTTCCTCTGTATGAAGCGCATTCTCCTTACTGGCGTCGACGGATTCATCGGCCACCATGTCGCCGAGGGAATTCTGAAGAACACGGATTGGACGATCGTCGGCCTGAGCAAGATCGATGCGGCGAGCACGCTGCACCGTCTGATGGATATCGAGCAATGGACGACGAAGTACCGCGACCGGTTCCGCTTCATCTATCACGACCTGCGTTCGCCCATCAATCCGTACGTCGCCAACCGCATTGGACCCATCAACTACATCCTGCATCTCGCCGCGTCGACGCACGTCGATCGGTCGATCGACGTGCCGATGGAATTCGTGATGGATAACGTCGTGGGAACGTGCAACATTCTCGATTACGCGCGCACGCTCGACGGTCTCGAGCTCTTCAACTACTTCTCGACGGACGAAGTCTTCGGCCCCGCGCCGGACGGCGTCGCGTTCAAGGAATGGGACCGCTACAAGTCGAGCAACCCCTACGCCGCAACGAAGGCCGGGGGAGAGGAGCTGACGTATTCCTATTACAACACCTACGGCCTGCCCGCGATCATCACGCATACGATGAACGTGTTCGGCGAGCGCCAGCATCCGGAGAAGTTCATCCCCAAGACCATCAACGCCGTGCTCCACGGCGAGAGACTGTTCATTCACTCCGATCCCACCCGCACGAAGGCCGGGCAGCGCATGTACGTCCACGCACGCAACGTCGCGGCAGCGGTGCTCTTCCTCATCGACCAGTTCGAAAAGGGCACGCCGCTCATCGGCGACAAATTCAACATCGTCGGAGAGAAGGAGATGGATAACCTCAGCCTCGCTCAATTCATCGCGACGACGCTCGGCAAGGAACTGCGCTACGAACTCGTCGACTTCCACAGCAGCCGTCCAGGACACGACCTGCGTTACGCGCTCGACGGAAGTAAGCTGGCGGGCATGGGATACGAACACCCCAAGACCTTTGAAGAAAGTCTTGCGAAGACTATCCAGTGGTACGGCGAGCATCCCGAGTGGCTGCTCGATGAGTTTTCCAAGGCGCAATTCGCCAAGGAAGCGCACGCGTACGACGAGGGCGTGAAGAACATACTCGAAAAAACCGTGCGCAAGGCGGTGCCGCACCCCAAGGGCGCCGGGGAAATCGCCTGAGAAAAATGCAGGGGTATGCCGGATAGGGAGAGGATTTTGATTTACAATGGTCGTCATGAAAGTCGTGTTCGCGACGGGCATCTATCCCCCGGACATCGGGGGGCCCGCGACGTACGTTCACCGGATCGCAGCCGCGTTCCATGAACGCAAGATCGCGGTCAAAGTGATCGCCTATGGCGAGACCGGAAACGAAACGGAACCGTTGCCGGTATTTCGCGTGTCGCGCAGGGGAGGGCCGGTAATGCGCTGGTGGCGCTACGCAAAGATGCTCCGCGAAGTGGCGAAGGACGCGGACATCATCTACGCGTTCTCATCAGTCAGTTGCGGCGTGCCGCTGTGGCTCGCGCATCTCAAAGGACCGCACAAGGTGCTGCGGCTCGGAGGGGACTTCTTCTGGGAACGCTACACCGACGGCGGCGGGACCAGGAGTCTGAAGGAGTGGTACGACGATGAGCCATGGCTCAACGGATTCATGAGCGGCATGCTGAAGCACTATAACCACATTGTTTTTTCGAGCGCCTTCCAGGAGGACCTCTACGAAAAGTACTACCACATGCTGCCGCTCCACAGCGTGATCGAGAACGCACTCCCGCAGGGCGTGCCGATACATCATGAGCGCCACGATCCGCTGCGTCTGCTCTTCCTCGGGCGGTTCGTCTCCTTCAAGAATCTGGGGACGCTGATCCTCGCGCTCAAGGAACTCCCGGGCATGACGCTGTCGCTCGTCGGCGAGGGGCCTCTCAGACGGCCACTCGAGAAGCTGATCAAGAGCGAAGGATTGTCAGACCGCGTCTTCGTCCTGCCCGCCGTTTCCGGCGATGGCAAGCAGCAGGTATTTCTCGATCATGACCTCCTCGTGCTCCCGTCCCTGACCGAAATCAGTCCCAACACCGCGCTCGAAGCGCGGGCGGCGGGGCTCCCGGTGCTTCTCACAGAGGAAACTGGTCTGAGCAGACAGCTGACGGACGCAGCGCTGCTCCGTCCTTTGCGTTCGCCTGAAGACATCGTCGTCGCGCTCCGCGAAATCAACGAGCACTACTCGCTGCTGGCCGACAAGGCGTCTTCGCCGCTGCCGCTCCGGACTTGGGATATGCTGGCTGAAGAACACTTGCACCTGTTCCGCAGTTTCCTATGAAGTTGCTGATGATCTCAGGCGACAGATCGATGCTCCAGGGCAAAAAAGGGGCATTCTGGTATACGCTCGAGGCATTCGCGAAGGAGTGGGATCGCGTGGACGTGATCGTGCCGAGGGCGGCGGGACTGAAGACGGAAGCGCCGAGTTTTTTCGGGAACGTGTACTTCCATCCATCCCCGCGCGGACTCTGGTATCAGCCGTCGTGGATCAAGTTCCGCGGCAAACAATTGGCCGAACGATTCAAGCACGACGTCATGACGGTGCACGAGTATCCGCCGTTCTATAACGGCATCGGCGCGCGGGGATTGTCGCGCGTGACAGGGGTTCCCTACGTTCTCGAGATTCACCACCTGGTCGGTTATCCCAGCGGAGGATCGCCAGCCGAAACGATCGGGCGGCTGCTCTCGCACGCTTATCTGCCGTTCGCGACGCGCATGGCAAACGGCGTGCGCACCGTCAGCAAGGCGACCGCAGAGACACTGATCTCCTGGGGAGTGCCGCAACAGAAAATCCGCGTCGTGCCCTCCTTCTACCTCGATCCCGCGGTGTTCGCGACGCTTGGAGACGCTCCGCCGCTGCAGTACGATCTCGTCTTCACGGGGCGACTGGCGGCCAACAAGGGGATTCCCGAGATTTTCCAGGCGCTCAAAGAACTGCCCCGCGTCACGATGCTCGTGATCGGCGACGGGCCGGAGCGCCCGAGACTCGAGAAGCTCGCGCGCGAGTTGGGGATCGCGCCGCGCGTGGAGTTTCGCGGCTGGTTGCCGACACAGCGCGACGTGTTCCGCGCGATGAGGAGCGCACGCATACTGGTAATGAACTCGAAGAGTGAAGGTGGACCGCGCGTCCCGCTCGAGGCGATGGCGATCGGCATACCGGTCATCGTAACGCGCGTCGGCGTGATGCCCGACGTCATCGTCGACCGCGTGAACGGCGTGTTCACGACGGGGGAGAGTACCGATCTCGTGGAGAAGATCCGTGCCGTACTCGCAGATGACGCGTTGCGTGAGCGCATGAGCAGCGAGGGAACGCGGATCGTCGAACGCTTCAACCGCGAGAAGCTCATAGCGAATTATGGGCATTTTCTCCGGTCGTTTGGATCGAACCACAAACCGTAGAGACGTGCGAATCGCACGTCTCTACGGTGATACCATTCCAGCCCATGCGTCTCCTCTTCATCACCCAAAAATTGCACGGCCAGGATGCCTTCGGCGTCTTATGGATCGATGAGTTCCGCAAGCAGGGATACGAGGTCGAAGCGCTGTGTCTGGAATGGCGCCAGCACGAGTCGGAAGCGACGCTCGGCCGTCAAATCGACTTCATCGTCCATTCACTCGGCAAAGAAGGACAGAACAGCAAGCTTGCGCAGATTTTTCAGTTTCTCCGTTTGATCGCAAGTCTTAAGTACGACCGCGTCTTCATCCACATGACGCCGGTATGGGGCGTCTTCGGCGCTCCAGTCTGGATCGCGCGCGGGACGCCGGTCTATCTCTGGTACACGCACTACAAGATGCAGCTGGGGCTCAAGATGCTCGGGTGGTACGGCAAGCGTTTGTTCTGCGCGACGCCCCAGAGCCTGCCGCAGTACCCTTCGGCAAGCTCAGGGCAGGCTGCAGTAAAGAAAGTCGTCGTCGGACACGGCATCGATCTGTCGTACTGGCCGATGCGTCCGAATGCCGCGAGTGATTCAAAAAAGCTCCTTATCGTGCATCGCCTGTCGCGTAGCAAGCGTGTGGAGTTGTCGGTCCGGGCGTTGCAACAGCTGCCAGGATTTAGTATCGACATCTACGGCATCGAGGCCGAGGGACCGTACGTGTCCGAATTGAAAGTGCTCGTGCAAAGTTTGGCACTCGAAGATCGCGTGCACTTCCACGGCACGATATCGGCGAAGGATGTCCCCGCTCTCTATACACGCCACAAACTGATCCTGAACATGGCGGGTGAAACGATCGACAAGACGATGCTTGAGGCGCTGACGTGCGGCTGTTATCCCGTCACGACCAAGCGCAATGCGGAGGCGATCGGCCTTCCGTACTCGCTGGAGACGGACACGCCCGCGGCGATTGCGGATTTTGTAAAGACGCACCACGTCGGCGTACCGTTGAAACCGGATGAGATGTACACGATCGTTCGGAAAGGCCACAGTCTCGAGGCGCTTGTTGAAAAAATGGATCACTACATTCGACAGGGAAAATGAGTGTGTCATGGTGAGGTGCGAGCGAAGCGAGCCACGAACCATGACAGTATGGTCCAGAGACGTGTCGCCCTTCGTGGCTTCCGTTGCGATTTCGGAAGTACCTCAGGGTGACACTGCTATTGAAACGACGCAATTGCCTCACACACTTCCTTCACCTGCGCCTCTGTCATTTCCGGATACATCGGGAGCGAGAGGATTTCGTCCGACAGCTGTTCCGCGATGGGATAATCGCCTTTCTTCCATCCTTTGTCTTTGTAGGCGGGTTGCAGATGAATGGGGACAGGGTAGTGGATGAGGGTTTGGATGCCCTTATCCGCCAGATGTTTCTGCAATGTGTCGCGTTTGGGGGAGCGGATCACGAAGAGGTGGTACACGGGTTCGTTTTCGGCCTTGGTGCCGATTGCCGTGACCGATGACGGCAGATGTTCGCGATAGAGGGCGGCAAGTTTCCTCCGTGCGTCGTTCCATGCATCAAGATGGGGAAGCTTGGCGCCGAGTACCGCACCCTGAATTCCGTCCATGCGCTCGTTCCAGCCGACGAGCTCGTGCACGTATTTCTTCTTCGAGCCGTGATCGCGCAGCATGCGCAGCGTTTCATTCAATGCACCTTCGTTCGTCACGATCGCGCCGGCCTCGCCGTAGGCTCCAAGGTTTTTGCCCGGATAGAAGCTGAACGCGGCGGCGTCCGCGAGGCTGCCGGTTCGCTTGCCGTCATATTTCGCGCCGTGCGCCTGGCACGCATCTTCCAATACTTTGAGACCGTAGTTTTTGGCAAGCTTCATGATCGCGCTCATGTCCGCGGTCTGACCATAGAGATGGACGGGAATGATGACTTTCGTCTTCGGCGTGATGGCCGCTTCGATTTTCGACACGTCGATCAATGCCGTGTCAATGTCGCAGTCGACGAGCACCGGCGTCGCGCCGATTTCGGACACCGCCTCGGCGCTCGCGAAGAAACTGTTGGCGACGGTGATGACTTTGTCGCCGGGTTTGACGCCCCACGCCTGCAACGTCATCGCGATCGCGGCTGTGCCGGAGTTGAGGGCGATACAGTATTTCGCACCGCAATACTCAGCGTAGGCAGTTTCGAACGATTCGACGCTCGGCCCCAGCGCGTACGTGGACGTATCGAGGACACGGGCGATCGCCGCATTGATTTCGGGTTTGATCGAGCGGTATTGCGCCTGCAGGTCTAAAAAGGGAATGGGCATTCGGAGGCGAGCGTACTATAGTTTCATTCAATGGAAAACGGCATACCTGTCCTCAAAGGCTCAAACGTCCTGCTCCGCGACATGATGGCCGAAGACCAGCCGCTCTTCCGGCAATGGTTGACGGACAATGAGGAGCTGCGGCGGCTCATCGACAGCCCCTCGATCCCCACCACGGAAGATCAGGAGGCGTGGTTCGAGCGGGCGCAGAAGACCGACCGAAAATTTTTCTCGATCATTACGCTCCCCGACAATGCGCTCATCGGGAATGCGGGCTTCGTCGATATCGATCCGCAGATGGGAAGCGCGCAGTTCCGCATCACGATCGGCGATACCTCGTACCACGGCAAAGGATTGGGATCGGAAGTGATGGAATTGCTGCTGCGTTACGCGTTCGAAGATATGCGGCTCGTGCGGGTCTGGCTCCGTGTCATCCCCGACAATGTCGCCGCCGTTCGACTTTACGAAAAAGCTGGATTCATGCCCGTGGGCGATCCGGATCAGAAGGGAAGGGTGGAGATGCAGCTGGAACGAGAGGATTTTCTGCGGCGCCACGTGGTCTGATCCTGTACCATTTTCGCATGAACAGAGGCAATCTGCCCTGCACCGTTATCACCTACGTCCGCAACGGCGGCCCGTTGTTCGAAAAATGCGTGCAGTCGGCGCTCGTGTGCCGGGAGCACGTGGTATTGGACGGCGGTTCGACGGACGGCACGCGCGAGGTTGCGCAGAAGTATGGATGCACACTCTTCGAGCAGGATAAGAAGTTCCTCGACCAGAACGGTCGCATCATCGACTTCGGGGGGATCGCGTCGCAGGCGTATCACGCGGGCAAGGAGGAATGGGTGGCGTTCCTTTCGGCCGATGAAGAGTTCAGCGAGGACTTCATCAAGGCGATCACGAAGGTCATCGCGGAAAACAAACGCGGCGTCTACCTCATCGACCGTTTCTTCGTCGTCGATGGCAGAGTCATGAAGTACTTCTCGACCAAGCATAACCGCCAGATTCGTTTCTGCAGCCGCGAATCGATCCTCGACTTCGTGAAGCCGGTCCATGAGCGTCCGGTGCTCGCCCCCGGCGTCAAACCGCAGGTGCTCGAAGGGGGATATCAGTACCTTCCGCTCGAGGAAACACCGGAAGAGCTGAAGAAGAAGTACACCCGCTACCTCGATCTCGACAAAGACCGCATCACCCGGATCGGCTGGCTGAAGTGGATCAAATTTGCGTCGAAGCGCGTGGCGATCATGGTCATGCTTCTGACGCGCATGATCTGGATTCGCATCATTCATGATCCCAAAGACTGTATGCCGCTCGATCACGAATTATTGAACATCTGGTATGGCTGGCAGCTCATCAAGCGGTCATTCCCGCTCGCGAAGGTGAAGACTGGGGTGTCACCCTGAGCGTAGTCGAAGTGCCACATCATCCCATTCCCCAGCAGCACCCCTTCCCCAGAAGCACCCATTCTTGGGTGCAGCTATAAGCATTAAAGGTGTCATGGTGAGCACAGACGAACCATGACTCTGCTATTCCACACATCGCCGGTTTGGGTTTGGTATCAAAGGTTCCTGCTTTCTTGTCCGTGATACAAGAAAGCAGCAAAGAAAATCGCCGCCGATCAATACCGCTCTCTTCCACAGATGCCGATACTCTTGATGGTACGGTGATCGGCGGAATCCTGTTAGTGGCTCCGAATGTATGTGTTTATTGTTTTGTTTTATAGATTCTTTTCGAGGACGAGCTTCAGCGATGCTTTGCATCCCAGCCGTTCCTTAAACGTCATCAGGCCGACGTTGGGTACGCCGTCGTCCGTCGCGGTGCCGATGTCGAGAATCTTCACGTTTTCTTTTTGGCAGTACCCATAGAGGTTGCTTGCATGGAACGCGACGGGACTCATCGCGTGCGCCTCCGGCAGATCGCCCCAGTAGAAGACATAGAGGATCTCCGGATTGATCCGGATACAGACGCTTGCGGCGATCATGTCGTTATTGAGTTTTGTCGCGAAGAACTGCCATACGTCGGGGAAAAGCTTCTTCATTTCCATCATGTGCTCGAAGTTCATCGTGACGGGATAGCCTTTCGACTCGCGGTTGGTTTTGATGACGGCGTATACACGTTCGAATTCGTCTGGTGTCGTGCAATGTTCAAAGACACAGCCCTCGCGGATGCATTTGCGGACACGCTTCTGGTTGTTGCGTTCCATCTTGTCGATCAGCGGCGTGTCGTCGACTTTCAGGTCGTAGTTGATATCGGTTTTGACGATGCCGAAGCCTCTGCGTATCAGCGTATTGAAAAGTTTGCTCGAGCGATCCGGATCGTGTGCGAAGGGGGCGGGGGAGATACGGAGTTTCTTCGCGTCTTCCGCTTTGAGTGTCGTTTCGACGTCATCGAGGAACGCGTCGTACAGCTCGATATCTGGTTCGACGGTGTCGATGCCGCCATAGGTCGCGCGCAGCGGACTGACGAACAAGCCCGGTTCCTTCTCGGTGCAGTGCATGACCGAGAGGGGCTTGTGCGTTTCTTTCTCCATCAGCCGGAAGTAGAAGCCCTTCGCATTCTTCGCATGGTATTGGAAGTATGCGACGCGGTTGAAGAAGTCCGCAAAGCCGGCTTCCCCGTCGGTGGAGACGATGGTCTCGACGCCGCTTCTGCGATCCGTGTTTGTCATAGGATTAGCCTTGTTTGATCTTCAGGATACGGTTTTGCTTCAATGATTTGTCGGCCGCCTCGAGGATCTCGACCATGCGCTTGCCGTCCTCGCCCGAGACGCGTGGCTTGGCTTTGCCGCGAATGCAATCGACGAAGTGCGCGGCCTCGGTCGCGAGTGCTTCGGTCAGAGCGATGGCGGGGATGAGCACGTCCCCGCTGCGGTACTTGGGGAAGAACGGATCGGGTTTGGTCGTGTCGTGCTCGATTCCTTTGTCGTAGACGCGGATCTTCTCACTCGGTTCGGTGTCGTTGTAGACGATCATCGCTTTCTTGCCGCCGATCAATGTCTGTCTGATCTTAACCGGCGAGAGCCAGCTCGCATGAACGTGCGCGTGGAGGCCGGAAGCGAACTTCAGATGCAGATGGCCGATCTCGCTCTGCTTTCCGTAGAAAGCGCTGCCGCATGCAAAGACTTCGACGACGCTGTCGAGCTTCTGCACCGCGTCGATGATCGTCAGGTCGTGGATCGCGAGATCCCAGAGGACGTTCGTGTCTTTCTGAATCAATCCCAGGTTGATGCGCGTCGAGTCGATGTAGAGCGGCTCTCCGAGCTTGCCGTCCTTGATGATTTCGCGGATCTTCGCGACGGCTTCGGTATAGGCGAAGGTGTGATCGACGAGGAGCTGCAGTTTCTTTCTCTTTGCGAGCTTCACGAGTTCGTTCGCTTCCTTCAAAGTCGCCGTCATTGGTTTCTCCACGAGGACATGCTTGCCTGCGAGGAGCGCTGCTTTCGCGAGAGGGAAGTGGGAGGATGTCGGCGTGACGATGACGACGGCGTCGAGCTCGGGATCGTTCAGCAGATCCTTGAACTTGGTCGTAAAGGTGATACCCGGGTACTGCTTCTGGAACTTCGTGCACCTGGCGGCATCGAGATCGCAGCCGTAGCGCACTTCGCATCCGTCCGTCTGGGCGAAATTACGCAGCCAGTTTGGTCCCCAGTACCCTAAGCCGACGATTCCGATCTGGATCATGTGGGGTGTATTGTATAGAAGAAACGACAAGATAGTGTTCACAAATTTCATCAAACGACCGCTCTCTTTCCACATCTTCCCCCTTTCCCTCCTTGTCAGGGAAAGGGGGACAGGGGGATTGGGTGAAAGATAACCTATGCGGTCGCACTTCCTTTCGCAGCCAAAAACAGCCAAAATAGTAATAGCATCTAAATAGATGCCCAATTCCTATGCGGATCGCCTATTGCACCAACGTCCGGCTCCCCAGTGAACGCGCGCACGGTCATCAGATCGCGCAGGTCGCCGATGCCCTCGATATCCTCGGGCATGACGTGACGGTCTTTGCGCCGTTTAGGAGAAACCCCGTGAAGGATGATTACCACACGTACTATGGTGCGCGAGCAGGCGTGCGCATCGAACACCTCGGAACATTCGATCCGATCAACCGCATGTGGCTGCCCGGCGTCACGGGGCTCTGGACGCTCAATCATCTGTTGAAAAAGAACTATGGAAAGAAGCTGGAAAAGAAGAACTTCGACCTCCTCTATACGCGCACTCCCGCACTTCTGCCGGTGTTGCTGCCGACGGGAGTCCCGGTCGTGCTCGAATTGCATCAGCTGCCACGCCTGCAACGGCAGAAATTCGTCGAGCACTGCAAGAAGTGCGCGCTCGTCGCGTGCCTGACAACGTCGATGCGTGATACGCTCATCAAATGGGGTATGCCCGCGAAGAAGGTGATTGCGGAAGGGGATGCCGTCGATCTGCGGCGGTTCGCGAAGGTTCCGTCGAGGCAGGGGGCGCGCACGAGTTTGAATCTAAACACGAATCGCACGGTGATCGGCTACGTCGGCCGTTTGAAAACGCTCGGCATGGAGAAGGGTGTGAAGTATCTGCTCGAAGCACTGAAGCAATTGCAGCCGCAGCAGAAGTTTTTTGGATTAATTGTCGGCGGACCAGCTCGTGACACGGAGGAATACAAGCGGATGGCGAAAGATCTCGGGCTGACGGACGAAGATGTGCTGTTCACGGGCGAAGTTCCCGCGTCGCGCATCCCCGAAACACTCAGCGCCTGCAATGTGCTCGCGATGCCCTTCCCCGATCTTTCGCACTACCGCCACCACATGTCGCCGCTCAAGATGTTCGAATACATGGCGGCCGGGCGTCCCATCGTGACGACGGATCTGCCCACGGTGCGGGATATTTTATCGGAGGAGAATGCCTACTTCTGCGCGCCGGGCAGCAGCCGGGATCTGGCACGGACACTCGAGGAGATCGCAGCCCATCCGGATGCCGCGCATACGCGCGCGGAAAAAGCGCTCGAACTCGTGAAGAATCACACGTGGGAGAAGAGGATGGAGAGGATTTTGAGTAAGGTAAGTTAGGTTTGTTGGGTTGATGAGGTTTAGTAGGTTTCCGGCTATACTTTCTGCATGTCCCGCTTTTCCTTGTATCGCCCCGTTGATTGGTTGTGGTTTGTCGTGTCCATCCTCATGGCCGTCGCTATCGCAAAGGGCTTGTGGGACTTCGCGTGGCGTCTCGAGTACGAACTCACGTCCTGGAACAGCGACAGCACGGTGTATTGGACGATGGGGCGCGCACTTCTCAACGGCCTGATGCCGTACCGCGATCTGCTCGAGATCAAACCCCCGGGCATTATGTTCATCTCGGCGGCGTCGCTGTGGCTCACGGGAGACATGACGCTCGGGCACTTGTTGCAGATGCTTGTTATCGCGGCGGTGCCGGTCGTTATTCTGATTCCGGCATGGAAGTTAATTGCCAGATTTGAACAGCCGCGCAGGTACTTCCTCCTTGCGCTGACGCTGGTCTTTGGGCTGGCCATCGCGATGTACGACGGGTTCAAGAGCGGGGAATACCAGGTCGAATCCTTCGGCATCGTCTGGACGCTGGCATATGCGGGAGTGGCGGCACTCGACGACGGGAAGTTTTCCTGGAAGCGCGTGCTGCTCGCCACACTCTTCCTCTTCCTCAGCATCGGCATGAAGGAACCCTTCGTGCTGACGCTCATCGCGACGGGTCTGATCCTGTCGCGTCATCCCAAAGATCTCTGGAGAATATTGATATTGCCGCTGCTGATCACGGCTGTCGTCGGAGTGTTACTTATGCTCATTCTCGGCTATCTGCAGCCGTACATCGATACCTACCTGTGGTTCATGCTGGGGGAACATATCTCGCGCTTCGGCCCGAGCTGGGTCCGGGGATTCGGCATCCATGAAGTCATCGAAGATCTGTATGACTACACTCCCGCGCTGCTCGCGCTTGTCACCGCGCTCTGGCTCGGCGGCATCGCGATTCTCGGCAGGTCATGGCAGAACGTCTCTAGACTGAGCGCATCAGCGACGATCTTCATCGGCACGGCGATGGCATTCTACGGTGCGTTCTACGTTCTCATGGCCCGTCACTTCAACGCTGAGACTCCCGGTTTTGCGATGCCGTATTTGCTGGGAGGCCTATTCCTTCTTGTCGGCGCGTCGATCGTTTTCCTTCTTCAAACTCCCGCAAGGGAACGCATGAAGAACGGATGGGGCATCGATCGCGTGCTCATCGCGTTGTACCTTTCGATCTTCGCGGCGGGCATGGGAGGGGAATACATCGGGCACCACATCAGCTTCATCGTGCCGGTCTACGTCGGGTTCTTCTATCTGCTGCTGCGCACGTTGCGTGATGACGAAGACAACGTGCTTTGGGCGATGATTGCCATCGTCGCGGTGTTTGCTTCGGCCACGGTCTTCACGCAATCGATCACCGATTACGCGAAGCAGCAGGAAATACGCTCGGGAGAATATGAGCGGTCGGTGCAGGAGGCAGCGCATCTCGATCGCGTCATGGATCAGTGCGGTGTCGGGCGCTATCTGTACGCGGCGGACGGACTCAATTATCTCTACGGCGGATTCAATACCCATTCACCACTTGGTCCGGCGTTCTTTCAGTACACCTACAACATGACGATCCCGCGATTCCAGCAGACGTTCATCGACAACCTCAACAAAGCGCAGATCATCGTGACGGGACGGGGCGCGCCGGGGAGGCAATTGCCCGACGAAGTGTGGGGGTTCATCGATCAGGAATTCACGACCGAGCCCTGGGACTGCGCCAAGCCCTACGAGCAGCCCGGCTATTATCAGCTGTATTTCCGCAAAGGAGGGCCGTACGCCGAGTAATAACGTCACCCTGAGCCTGCCGAATGGGTGACGTCATGGGTTCGACAAGCTCACCATGACGTCTTTTGGAAGAGCCTGTAATCTTGTTTACATGAAGACGATCGTCAGCGTCTGTTCGGCACGGCCAAACTTCGTGAAGGTCGCGGCGGTCCATCATGCGCTCGCCGCACATCCGAAGGAATTCAAGCATTTGATCGTACATACCGGCCAGCATTACGATCCGCTGTTGTCTGATGTTTTTTTCAGGCAATTGGAGATTCCGGACCCCATCGTGAATTTAGGCGTGCACGGAGGAGATAGAACGACCGTGATCCAACAGACCGAGCAGGCCTTGGCGGGTTTGTTGCCGGAATTGAAGCCCGACATCGTGCTCGTGTACGGAGATGTGAATGGGGCGGTTGGTGCCGCGCTCGCCGCGAAAAAAGCGGGAATCCGCGTCGGCCACGTCGAAGCGGGACTGCGCTCATTCGATGAATCGATGCCCGAGGAGCACAATCGTATTGCGATCGATCAGATCGCAGACGTGTTATTGTGCTCGGAACAATCGGGAATGGAACATTTGGAGAAAGAGAAAGTCGCAGGCAAGGCTCTTCTCGTCGGTAACACGATGATCGACACGCTCATCCGCATGATGCCGCTGATCGATGAACAAGAGCTGCCCGAACTTCCCGCGTCGTTCGCGATCGTGACGATGCACCGCCCGAGCAACGTTGATGACGAATCGGCGCTGCGCAGCAACATGGGATTTCTGGAAGAAGTCTCGGCGCACACCCCTTTGTTGCTGCCCGTTCACCACCGGCTCAAGGCGTCGATGGAGAAATTCGGCATGCGAGTCCCCGAGGGTGTGCTCGCATCGGAGCCGCTCGGCTATTTGCCGTTCTTGAATTTGGTGAAACGTTCCGCATTCATCCTCACCGACTCAGGCGGTATTCAGGAGGAGGCGACGTTCCTGCAGAAGCGCTGCTTCACACTACGCAAGAATACCGAACGCCCCTCGACGATCGAGAGCGGCAGCAACGTGCTGATCGATATCGAAAAAGAATCCGACCGCGCGACGGTTCTTTCATTCGCGGCAGAACCCATCGATATAGACGTCACTGTCCCGGAATTGTGGGACGGCAAAACGGGAGACAGGATCGTGGAAATCCTTACGTCATGGTGAGCCTGCCGAACCATGACGCTGTCACCCATTCGGCAAGCTCAGGGTGACGTTTCTTAAGAGAAAAACTTCACGATCTTGAGCACCCCCTGTTTGACGCCTTTTCTGTGTGTCGTGCCGGTGATCTTCTTCAGCTGATCGCGGTTCTGCATGTACCAGTCGTACGTTTCCGTCAGCATGGAGACGTTGCTCTGCTGCGCTTTCCACCCGAGCATGCGCTGCGCTTTCGATGTGTCGAAGTAGAGCGGCTTGTCGGCCGTCATATAATGATAATCGACGAGGGGGGAGAGGCGCAGGCGGTCGAGGATGCGGAGCGTGTTGCGTACGAAAGCCGCATTCATCGGTTTGACGACGGAAGCGGTGCCGGCGTGTTCGATCAGTCCCTCCAGCGAATGCCTGAACGTACCGAATTCTTCCGCGCCGATGAGGAAATCCTCATTGCGGCAGGGTTTGATCGACGCAAGCCAGCAGGCCGATGCAAGATCGGTGGCAGAGAGCAGCTGATACAGGTTCGTTCCTTTACCAATCATGTAGATCTTCTTCCCCGCGCTGATCCAGTCGAAGAGAATCCCGAAAATCCCCATGCGACCCGTGCCGATGATCGTGCGGGGGCGGATGAGGGATACATCAAGGTCGTTGGTCGTACGGAACTCCTTGCAGAGCGCTTCCGCGGCGAGCTTTGAGCGCGCATAGTCGCCCAGCGGGGTGAGAGGAGTATCTTCCGTCACGGGCAATTGCGTCGCGATTCCATAGACCGCGCTCGTCGAGACGAACAACACCTTCTTCGCTCGGTTTGCGAGTGCAGCTTCGAGGACATTGCGCGTGCCTTCCACGTTGATCTCATAAAATTTTCTGCCGGAGCGCGAAACGGGCAGGACAGCGGCATTATGGTGAATGATCTCGCAGCTGCGCATCGCGTTTTTCAACGCTTCCTTGTCGAGTATGTCGCCGTGCACGTACGTCACGCGGGGTTTCTGCTGGTACGACTCGTCGAGCGTCGCAAGATCGTAGACGACCACTTCCTCATTTTCCTTCAGCAGCCGGTCGATGAGATGGAGGCCGAAGAATCCCGAACCTCCCGTGATGAAGTGCTTCATATTTCGAGGCCCTGGTGTTTGCGCGCCCAGTCGATAGACCGGCGCATTCCTTCTTCGAGATCGACTTCCGGGTTGTAGCCGAGTTCGCGCTTCGCTTTGGAGATGTCGCACGCGATATCGCAGTTCATCTCGCCGGCGACGTGGAATTCGGTCTGATACTTGCCCACAGCCTGGAACAGACGATCGATCTGACGGAAGAAGAAGGAGGAAATACCGGGAATTTTTCTCGGTTTCAGTTTGGTGCCGAAGATCTTTGCGATCGTGCCGTAAATTTCGATCGTCTCGTAGGGTTTCTCGTCGGCGATCCAATAAATCTGGCCGTTCGCTTCCGGTGTTTTCTCCGCGAGCAGCATTCCCTGAATCGTATTGTCGAGATAGCTCATCGAACGATAGTTATGACCGCTGCCGAACATGATCGGATTCCCTCTGTGAATCATCCGGAAGAAGCGCAGCTGGCGCTCGGGCTGGCCGTTGCCGGGTCCGTAGAACCAGCACGGACGGATGATCACCACTTCGAGCTTTCCTTCCTGTACGAAGCGTTTGGCGTGTTCCTCCGCCTGCAGTTTGGACCGGCCATAGGCCATATACGGCCGCGGGGGATCGTCTTCCTTCAGCAGCATGTCATGACGGACGTTCACGCCGCCCGCGGAGTTGGAGCTGATCATGACGACGCGCTTCACGCCGGCGTTCGCCGCCGCTTCGAGCATGTTCAACGTTCCGGTCGTATTGATATCGAACAATTGCTGAATCTTTTTCGGATGAATGATGCCGACGAGGTGGAAGACGGTGTGCACGCCCCCCATCGCGCGCTCCAATGACGCTTTGTCGAGCACATTCCCGGGTAGGATCTCCGCTTCCTTCGGGAGCGACGACGTATTCATGCCGGGGAAAACGAGCACGCGCACGTGGCGGTGCTTGTGGCCGGAAAATCTGCTCAGCGGATCCTCGGGATTGGTCAGCACTTCGACGAAGCGGGTGCCGAGCCAGCCCGGTGCGCCCGTAACGAGAGTGCGGACGGTATTTTCGTGTGACATAGGCAAAGGAATGGGGTTTCAGGCTACCGTGGCGCATCGTTTATGACAATGCAAACAGAAGCAAGAAAGCGGGTAAATTGGCCATAACCTGTGTATGCTTGTCTCGTACACGTTTTTTCGTATTCATGCGTATTCTGATGCTCACCGACAGCTTCTATCCCGAAATCGGGGGAAGCGAAACGGCGATCTGGCGACTCGGCGAGGCGATGGTCGACATGGGCCACACGGTCGGCGTCGCGGTGATTTCGAAAGAAAACGCGTCGAACCCCTCCGAGAAATTATTGTTCTGGAAGGTGTCGTCGAGGGTGAACAAAGCCGATCTGAAATTCGCGGGGAAGATCAAAAATCTCCGCGCGGTCATCCGCGAATTCAAACCCGACATCCTCAACATTCATTTCATGCTGGAATCGGGATACGTCGGCGTGAAAGCGGCAAAAGCGGAAAATATTCCCTGCGTTCTGACCAACCGCGGCAAAGGGCTTTACAACAAAGCGACCAACCTGGTTGAAGGGTTCATGTATCCGTTCTGGAATCGCGGCGCGCTGGGCGCGGACGGCTTCCTCGCGACGAGTCAGGAGATGGTCGACATGGCGAAGGAAAAGTACAGCATCGAATCGACGATGATGAGCAACGGCGTCGATACGAAGAATTTTCATCCGGACAAAGACGGGAAGAGCATGCGGGAGCGCCACAACGTGAAGCCCAGCCAGAAAGTTCTTCTCTGCGCGCGCCGTCTGGTCCCGAAGAATGGCATCGAATACATCGTCCGCGCATTGCCCGAGATCCGGAAAAAGAACGACGCGGTGTTGTGGCTTGCTTCACCGCTTATTCGCGAATACGAAACGCTGTTGAAGATCGCGACAAAACTCGGTGTGTCCGACTACGTCACATTCCTCGGTCCGGTGAATCACACGGAGTTGCCGTATTACTTCGCCGCGGCGGACGTCGTCGTGCAGCCGTCGCTTGCGGAAGCACGGAGTCTCGCGTGTCTCGAAGCGATGGCGAGCGGCAGCGCGGTCGTCGCGACGGCGACGGGAGGTCTGAAGGAATTGATCACGCACGGCGAGAACGGCTTCCTCATTCCCGCATTCGCCGATGAGAAGACGTACGACGTTGGAAAGATCAACGAAAAAGGCGTATCGGACCTCGCGACTGCCGTGTCGCACATGCTCTCCGATGGCGCGTTGCGGCAGAAGATAAAGAAAGGCGCACGGGCGTATGCAGAGACCTGCAGCTGGCCCAACATTGCACGCGAGACGCTCGCCGTGTACAAAACAATCATCGATCGCCGTTCTTCCGTTCACTCATGACCCTCGCCACCGCGGAACAAAACAAAGAGATTTACGGTTCGTTACATGATCAGATCATCACGAAGCGTTTTCGGGCGGCATCGCCGATCAGGCGTTTCGTGCATCGCTCGCAGTATGGGATCTTCGCGGATCTCGTTCCCGCGGGCTCGACCGTACTCGATGCGGGATGCGGAGAGGGAATCCTGAGCGTGATGCTCGCGGCAAAAGGTTGCACAGTCACGGGCGTTGATCTTTCTGAGCCGAATATTGAAGCGGCGAAGAAGTATGCGGCGGAGGAGGGTGCATCGGACAGAACGACCTTCATGGTCGGCGACATCGAGCACATGTCTTTCCCCGATAAATCATTCGATTACGTCGTTTCAAGCCACGTACTCGAGCATGTACCGGATTTTCAGCAGGGCGCCCGAGAACTCGGTCGCTTGGCAAAGAAAGAAGTGATGATCGCCATCCCGACATGTCTCAATCCCACATCAATGACGCTTCTCGGAGGGGATAAGTACTGGACGATCTCCCGAAAAACTCTCTACGGCCTGCCCGTCGGGTTCGTTCGCGTGATGTGGGGACTGATCACGGGACAGGAAGGCGTGAATGAAGGCTATGCGGGGATGGAAGAACTCATTCACCTGCGACGATTTCCCTGGAGAGCGAAGAAGTCGATCGAGAAGGCCGGATTGAAGGTGAAGCGGTACCGCGGGAGTTCCTATGCCTTTCCCTATGTGCCGTTCCTCCTGCCGCTTTCGAAGCTGCTCGCAAAAGGTGCTTGGCTCCCGGTGTTCCGGGAATGCGGGCATGGAGTGACGTTTGTCTGCGAACCGCTGAGAAGGTTGTCCTGAGGTGTCATGGTGAGGAGCTCCTGCAGGAGCCACGAACCATGACCTTCCCATGCCCCAGCAGCACCCATTCCTGGGTGCGGTGATAAACACACATCGCTGGTTTGGGTTTGTTATCAACGGTTTCTACTTTCTTGTCCGTGATACAAGAAAGTAGCAAACCTGCCTGCCGGCAGGCAGGGAAAATCGCCGCCGATCAATGCCGCTCCCTTCCACGGATGCCGATACTCTCGATGGTACGGTGATCGGCGGAATCCTGTTAGTGACGTGGGATGTATGTGTTTGTTGTTTTGTTCGAATGTATGTGTTTGTGTGCTGTTTTCTTTTACAATGGACTGGCGATGACTTTCTTCCAACGATGGACCAAGCGCTGGCTCCTCATCCGCAAATCCCGGTGGTTCTGCAGTTACAGCAGACTCTGGATGCGGCTTTACGGATGCAAAGTTCCCGCGAGCTGCAATATTTTCGCCACGCCGCATCTTGCACGCATGGAAGGGAAAGCAGTCCTGGGAGAACGAGTGATGATGAATTCACTCGCGTATCTCTATCGCCTCGGACAGGAATTCCGCTGCGTGCTTGCAACCGGCAAACACGGTGTGATCGAGATCGGGGACGATACGGGGATCAACGGCACGGCTATTTATGCCGATAAACATATTACGATTGGCAAGCGCGTGATGATCGGCGGAGGATCGAGGATCATGGATATCGACTGTCATCCGGTTGATGTGCTGCCCAGACGGTATGCCGCCGAGCACGAGCCCGCCCGCCCCGTCACGATCGAGGACGATGCATGGCTCGGCGCGGAAGTCTTCGTCATGCCGGGCGTCACGATCGGCAAAGGATCGGTGATCGCGGCGCGCAGCGTCGTGACGAGCGATATTCCCGCGATGGTCGTCGCAGGCGGAATTCCCGCCCGGGTCATCCGCGAACTCAAGAAGGGCGAAGAGAAAACTCAGGCGTCGTAAACCGTATCGAACCAGTTGCTCAGCTGCACGAGGCTTGAGAGGGGATGGAGGTGGTAGGCTTGGCGGGTTTTGTGTTCTTCAAAGAGTTTGCGAAGTGTCGGCACATCGAAGAATTCCGCGATGCGTTGATGTTCGAGCATTTCTTCGACGAGGGGAGCAGCTTCGCGGCGGATCCACTTCGCAAGCGGGGGATAGAAGGAGGCTTTTTTCAGGGTGAAGAGATGCTCAGGCAGCATGCCGCGGTAGGTTTCTTTGAGTAATGCCTTCGTTTTGTTGAGCGTCACGTGCCACTCGGCGGGTGTCGCATGCGAGGCGGCGATAATGCGCTCATCGACGAACGGCACTCGTGCTTCGAGGCCGCTGCCCATCGTTGTCGCGTCCGCAAGCCGCAGGGATTCATCGATCAGCCATAGATGCCGGTCGAACTCCATAAAGGCGCGGACGGGATCGTTCTTCGGGAGTGTCGAGAATCGATCCGCGAAGAGTTTGGTCGTTGCCGTCGGATCGAACCAGCTTTTGGCCACCGCCGTTCCCTCTTCCTTCGGCCGTGCTAGCAGGCGTTCGGCCAATGCTGCGCCCGGTTGCATCGCGAGGACGTCCTCCGGATGCCCCGCAAACTTTCCGACCCACGCGCGCATCTGCGACGGGATCATCGCGGTCGCCTGAAGCACGCGTGCGATGCGGTAGCGCGGATAACCGCCGAATAATTCGTCGCCTCCCGCTCCGGTCAGGACAACGTCGACGTGCTTCTTCGCTTCTTTGGAGAGAAGGAACTGCGCGACGGAAACGGAATCGGCATTCGGCTGGTCGAGTGCGCGGGATGTGTCTCTATAGAGGCTGCGGAAGAGCTCGGCCGTGAGGAAAATCTCGTGATGGTTGGTACCGTAGTGTTTGGCCGTCTGTCGCGCCAAATCGGCATCCGTATTGAATCGTTTTGCCCCCTCTTCGTCCGTCGCCTCGAAGCGCACGGTGAACGTCTGGATGGGAGAGGCCGTGTGCATGCTCATGTGATGGAGCACGACCGACGAATCCATTCCGCCGCTGAGGAAGATCCCGATCGGCTTGTCCGAAATCAGGTGCTGCTTCACGACGAGGTCCATGATCGCGGGGAATCGAGCGGAAAATTCCTGCTTCGAATCGAACGACGTGTTCTCCATCGGGATGAACCACTTCCGATCCTCTTCCCCTTCATGCCACGTCAGGATCGTCCCCGGCGGGAGTGATTCGATTCCTTCACACAAGGTCTGTGGTCCGGGAACATATTGCAAACGCAGATACTGCGAGAGCGCGTTCATGTTCAATCCGGGCTTCTGCGGCAACGCCGTCATGAGCGAGCGCATCTCGGAGGCGAAAGCGAGTTTTCCGTTTGGATATGCGACGAAGAGGGGCTTGATGCCCTTGCTGTCGCGTGCGAGATACCAGGTGTTTGTCCGCGTGTCGTAGATGCCGAAGGCGAACATCCCCCGCAGATCCTGCACGAAGTCCATGCCGTACTTTTCGTAGAGCCGGAGGATGACTTCGGTGTCTGTCGTCGTGTTGCACTGCAGATTTTCCTGCTTCGTCAGTTCGCGGTAATTGAAAATTTCGCCGTTGAGGACGATAGCGATCGTGTGATTGTCGTTCCACATCGGCTGATCTCCTTCCGGTCGCGGGTCGAGGATTGCGAGACGCGCATGGCCGAGCGACGCGTGATCATTCCGCCAGAATGCGTTGCCGTCGGGTCCGCGATGCACAAGACACTGGGTCATCTTTTCGATGACGCCTGCTTCGGAGCCTGCGAATCCGGCTATTCCGCACATATTTCTGCTTCAGTATAGCAGTAGTACGTCACCCTGAGCCTGCCGAACGGGTGACGTACGCATGGTTCGGCAGGCTCAGGGTGACGTACGTTGTTTACTTCACGGTCTCAGGTGGATGTCTCACGAGGTAATAAACCGTGCAGAGGATGTAGCTCAAACGCAGCAGTCCGCGGGCGATCAATGCTCCCATGAGTCCGAGCGTCGGGACGAGCGTGAGGAGAGAAATCACGAAGACAGCTGCAGCGATCCAGCGCGTCATCGTCAGTGCGCGGACCATCGCCTGTGCTTCGAGATATTGTGTAAGCAGACCACCCGGAACTGTGATGAGGATCGCTGCCGCGACCTGGCTGAGCAGGATCGCGTCGGGATACGTCGGGAAGAGGAAATGGAAGATGTACGGGGCGAGAGCGATGTAGAGAGCAATTCCCACGGCGAAGACGCAGATGAGGAATCCCACCTGCTTCATGAGTTTCTTGCGCCGTTCCATCGTGTCTGCGCCGCGCGCCTGCCGCGAGAACGTGATCGGGAGAAGTTCGCCGATCCAGACTTTGAGTTGTTCGGGGATGAGGAGCGCGATGGAGAAGACAGCGAGCTGGTTCACGCCGAAGAGCGCGGAGATAAGGAGGCTGTCGAGGTACCACGAGAGCGACAGCGGTAAATTCATGAGCGTGAGGCTGAACCCATACTTGAGAATCGGCTTTGCTTCTTCCTTTGGTGCGGGCTTGATCCCGCGCATCATGTAGAACGCGAAGAAGAAATACACCACTGCAGGAATGCCTTTGACGCCGACGAGCATCAGCAGCGCGGACGGATGCAGGTAGAGCATCGCGCCCGTGAAGGCGATCATGAGCACGCTCCACACCATGTTCGCCCAGAATCCGAGCTTGAATTTCCCCTGTCCAATCGCAAGTCCTCCGAAGAAGACAGTCGATACCTGCGAGAGGGGGAAGAGGACCGCGCCGGCGAGCAGGAGCGGCCAGAGTTCCTCGCGTCCGAAGTACGGCAGCACCGCAATGCCCGCGAGCAGCATGCCAGAGCCAAGCAAGCAGAAGAGTACGTGATATTTGGCGACGGTCGGCGCTACGGCTACATTTCCTTTTGCTGCGGCGCGGCTGACCGCCTTGGAGAGATCGGACAACCCGAAGGCCGACACGGCCCCCATAATGCTGAGGATCAATTGGTACTGACCGTAGAGTTCGCGGGGAAACATGCGGGCGACGAGGTAGCCCGTGACGAGTCCGCGGAGAATCGACACTGCATGACCGCTTGTCACGATGAATCCGTTTTTCGCGAGATAGTGCGCGTCGATGCCGAAACGCCGTCCGATGCGGGTCAGGAAATCCGATATCATGACGCACCGATCATATACCTTCGCGGATCAGGTCTGAAATGCCCTGATAGATCAGTTTGCAGAGACAGAAGCGCAGTTCGACGATATGCGTTCCGGCGGGGACAGGGATGCCGAAGAAGGCGCCGTTCGCGAAGACTGGTGTGATTTCCTCTCCATCAAGCAGCACTTTCCACCCCGGCAGATTACTGAGTGTCACGATCAGCCACTGTGCCGATTCGGTCTGGGTTTGAATGACAACATGCGCGGGAGTGTTTTTTGTCACATCGATCGTGCCATTTCCGTCCGGTTCCTTCGGATCACACGTCGGCGCGCACTCGAGCAGTGAGCGGTGTCCCGGCCAGTATTCCCGTGCGATGCGCCGAAATGCCTCCGGCTCATGTTCTTCCATCGTGACGATGTTGTAGGCGAAGTATGCGAAAGGGCGCGTGGTGTGATTTTCGTAGACAACCAAGGGCAGATCGCCCGGAGCGGTTGTCGATTCAAATACTTTTGTGAACGGCGCCGGCAGAGGAGTCGTGCTCAGCACGTATTTCACGCCCTGCAGATCCAGAACAGATGCGCGGTTCAGGAATTCCTTCATTTTTTCGTCGAGAGTTCCATCCATCGATGCGAGCCGGTACTCATCGGGTGCGGGAACCCACGTAGCGCCGACCCATGCAGCAAGCGCCGTTTGTCTTCGGGCTGCGATATTGTCAAAGTAGTCGAGCGTGTGAATACCGGAGAAGAGGTTGGTGTTGGGGACGAGATGTCCGAGCATCCATTCGACTTCTTCCTTCTTGGTGAAGCGGTGATCGCGAAGCATTTCCGTCGCGGTTTCGTTGGGGAGCAGCGTGAGAACCGTCCCGGGATTTTTCCGGAGGAATTCGATCACCGGCTGCGGCGTATCGAGCGCGCTGCGCGGGAAATATTTGTCGTAGAAGATCAGCGAAACCGCCGTCGTCAGAAGACAAAGACAGGCAAGCGTCACTGCTCTATTCCGTAACCGATCCCATATTCTGGTTTGTAAAACGATCGCGAGGACGAGGAGAGCCAGGAAGGGCAGGAGCGCTCGCGGCTGCAGAAACAGAGGATCGGCGCCGAGTTCGGCGATCCGGTGTTCCACGAATTCGTTGTAGTACGAGAGCGGTTGTCCGAGATTCAGTGATGCATGGAAATGTGCGAAGTACTTCTGGAAGAATGCGATCAACTGTTCCGGAAAGAACACGAGTGTGATTTGTCCGATACCGAAGAGCACGAGCAGTCCGCCCGCCAGCCACCCGAAGAAGAGTGCGAGTTTGGCGCGAATATTTTCTGCTTTGTCCTGCACGAGCGCGTCGAACCCCGCCGCAACGATCGGCGCCACCACGAAGCTCGCCATCATCGTCCACCTGCCCGCCCCGCGGAAGAACGTGAAAGGAGGAATCGAGTGGAGAATGGCTGCCAGTGGGGAATTGGCTACCGCAAGCCCCAAAATAAGTGCATACGCCAATACCCACCACCGCAGCGTCCTCGGTGCGTTTTTGCGGAATGCAATGACGAGACCGATGATGAGGAAGGCAAACCCGAACGCGCCGATAAATATCTGCACGAGTTCGCCGCCGAAGTTCACGAACGGAAAACTGATGTACGGGAAGAGATATGTAATGAAGGTCAGCGGCTGAATTCCTTCGGCTGTCGCAGTCGCAACATCCACACCCAATGCCCGCCACGAGAGCATCCCGTAGACGTATGACGGAATGAATTTGGGAATCCCCAGGATCGTGCCGATGATCACGCTGACTGCGAGGACACCGATCGGCCGGAGCGCATTGCGCCCTTGTTTCCGATTCTGAAATGCCAATGCCAGCGCTCCGAATCCAAAGACCGTGAACGTCATGAACGACACCTGCGTGTTTACGGCAAGCCAGATGAATGCACTTAACAGAGATCCCCACACGCTCGCCCAGACCGGGTTAGTGCGGGATTGCAGCAGAACCAGTGCCACGAGCGGAACCAGCGGCATGACGGGGGTGTAGTCCTGCGTGACGACGAGCCACCAGTTGCCCGTCATGAATGCCGCGCCTCCGACGATTGATCCTTCGCGCGAGTAGCCGAGTTTGCGCAGGAAGATCGAACAAAGCACACCGCCGCTCGTCATCATCGCCCAGATCAGCCAGTGCAGATCAGTGAACGGCGGCAACAACGTCGTGAATACGTAACTGACGGGGTTCAATGCAAAGCCGTACGGGATGAAGGACGGGAATCCGTTGAGATTCAATCTGTTCATGAATGTCGTCCCCGACAGCAGATTGTCGATCGTGTTCAGGTGCAGGAAGGAATACGCATGGCCGAGTCCCACACCCGAAAAGAGTCCTATTCCGAGGAGGAACACCGAAAGCGCCACGGCGGCGAACAGTCCGTGGGCAAGGAGAAAGAGTTGCCAATCCTGCAGGCGCTTCAATGAAGAGAAAAGCGTCACGCGAATATGTTATATGAAATACAGCTGAGTCCTAGCGCTTATCCTCTACAGTGCACCCCTTTCCCATTATGGGAAAGGGGTCGGGGATAGGGAAAAACAACAAAACCGGTACCTATCATTCTTTGTGTTCGGAAAGAGGGCAAGCTTTATATGTACACGTAGTATTTATAGAGCAAAAAATTCATCGGGACGGTGACGCCGATGCTTAAGACGCGGGCGAGGATTTTGTCCGACTGGAAGTATTCGACGAGGATATAAATCGCGCAGACCTGGATGACGGAATTCAGTACCTGCACTCCGATGTAACGTGCCGCATGAGGTACGAAATTCTCCTTCTTCCGGAAGACCAGGAATTTGTTGAAGACGAAAACCAGAATCAACCCCACCACATCCGACAACACGGATGCCGAGACGTACCACACGTCCGCCCATACCATCGCGGCATATGCCGCGAGCGCGAGTATGGCCGCCGCCCCGCCGCTCAGGAGATAGCCGGTGAACTGAAACGCCATCAGGCGGATGCCGCTGCGCTCCGGGCCGGGAATGTGGCCGGGGACGTCCATCATTGTTTGATGCAGAGGATATTCGCGACTTCGTTGTCCCAGCAGTGCCGGACGGCCGCCGCAGAAGACATCGGGGTGATGGAATTGTTTGCGTCGTCGACGAGCGACATCGCGTACCCCTGCCGTTCGATCCCGCCGAAGAAATCTTCGGGCTTGGTCCCCGCCAGCGTAAGCATCGTCGGCCAGCATTCGATGATCAACTGCGGTGGTTTGTGAGCCGAGACGATCCGCTTCATTCCCTTGTATGCCGTTTCTTCATATCCCTCTATATCCATCTTCAGCATGTCGATGTGTTTGTCGGCGGGGAAGTAGTCATCCAATGACACACAGTCGATCGTGATCTGTCTCCGCCCCTTCGAAACTTCGTAGGTGCGGTGATCGCCGGTATTGAATCCCGATTGGTGGAGCGTGATGGTTCCGGATTTGTCCGAGACGGCTTTCTGGATCACAGTCACGTTCGAATATCCGTTCTGCTCGATGTTTTTGCGCAGAAGCGCGGCATTTCCCGCATCCGGTTCGAAGGCGTACACATGCCCCGTCGGTCCCACGGCGCGCGCGGCCATGAGCGAGAAGAGCCCGATATTCGCGCCGACGTCGACGAAGGTCATTCCAGGCTTGAGTGTCTTCTTACAATAATCCATCGATGCGATTTCGTAGTGGCCACTCATCTGCAGCTCGAACGTCACGCCGAAGTCCGTCCTGTCCATCGACACCGTGTGTCCGTCCCATTGAACGGTCGGCTTGAGAATCAGTTTCAGGATATTCACCCCGACAAATCGCAGCGGCGCGCTGTGCTCGAGCATCCAGCGGATCGACGGAGCGAGCGCACGGCGGAGTTTGACGAAGATGTACGAACCTTTCTGCATACCGAAAAGACAGGGAATAGTGCAGAAGGAGTGTAAAGCAGAAAGCAAAGAGCAGAAAGAGGACATAGCAGCGGAAAACAAGGGGGCGAAGGGACGAGGAGATGACATGAGTTTTCTTTTTTAAAAAATTCCACGATACTCTCTGCGTTTTTTGCTTTACGCTCTTCACTCCATATGACATCCGAAGAAACCGCGCAGCTGGTCACGCTGCTCGACAAGCTCCGCACCGACGATCTCCTCCCGCCCAACATGCCGTATGAGGTATGGAAGGCGATCCACCGGACTGTACCCGTCCCGACAATCGAGGCGATCGTTACGCGGGGCGGCAAAGATTTTGTTTTAACATATCGCAAAGACAAGGACTGGGATGGCTGGCACATACCGGGAAGCTATATGCACTACCGCGAATCGATCGAGGACGGATGCAAACGCATCGGTCAGGTGGAACTCGGGATCGATATCACATTCGAGAAATTCATCGGCGCCTACATGTGGCCCGATCATCCGTTCAGCAGTGCACTATCGCTCGTTTGCGTCTGCAAAACAACGCAGGAACCGAAGGAGGGGCAGTTCTTCACCGACGTTCCCAAGGACATCATCATTCACCACGGAGACTTCCTCGAGGCGTTCCTCAAAGGAAGAATGATCTGAAAAAAGCCCTCCCTCCTTGCGGAGTCGGGGCTTTCTGGTTGGTTACTCTGTTCCAATGGGAAGAGAGTTTTGTGTTCTAGTCCTTGAACTTGTAGGGGTGCACTCCTTCCTGTTTGAGCTGCTCTTCCAGAATCTCGAAGAACAGCACGAACTTCGCGGCGCGCTGTCCGGCCCAGTACCTTCCCCGCTTTGTCCGAACGCAGAATTTGGTTCCGGGAGTCGCCCATTCGAGCGCGTAGTAGCAGTCTCTCAAGACCGACTTCGGGTTGCGGTACGTCTCCTCGAGATCTTCCAGCAAGTGTTTGTAATCCACTGCCGGCAGGTCATTGTAGAACTGGCCTGCACGGATGAAGAGGTCGATATCGAGATTCACGACCCTGTCCCCATCCATGAGAGCGACGAGGACTTTCGAATCTTCATCTGAGTTCGGACCATCATGTCCGAGGATGGCCTTCTCGATCAATTCCCTGTCGTATCCACCCAGTTGGCCTTCCTCCAGAAAATCGGTGGCACCGATTAGCCAATGTTTGATCAGCTCCACTACCGCTTCCTTCGGTACATCTTTACGGCCTGCACCGGTTTGCCGCTGAATGACCCGGTCTGCGTTGTGACACAGACCTGCCAATCCCGCGAGTTGGGAGAGGCGTTCATCACCCCATTCTCCCGCGGCTGCGAGATACGCGATTTGGCCCACCCGCCGCGCATGCCAGATGTCGTGATGTCCGGAGAGAAGGGCGTCGACGTGCGACTGTCGTACTCGTTGGTCCACGTCAGGAAAAATTTCCCAGATCTTCAAGAGACACCTCCTGTTCAATGAGCAAAGACACATGCATCAGACACGTTGTCTGACACTTCGATTATATTAATATAATTTTGTAATTATGTCAAAACAACTCAAAATAGGCAATAAGTTGTCACCCTGAGCTTGCCGAATGGGTGACGCTCTATGGGTGTATGTCATGGTTCGGCAGGCTCATCATGACACCTCGTCACTTTTTCCCTGCATTTTCCTTCTCCAGTTTTAGGTCATGGTCGACCATGATCTTCACGAGTTCTTTGTACTTCACCTTGGGTTCGTACCCGAATGCCTTCTTCGCCTTGGAATAATCGGCGATGAGCGTGCTTGTTTTGCCGGGACGGAGCAGCTTGGGATCGACTTCGACGTAGTCAGCCGCATTGAGTCCGACGAGCTTGAATGCTTCTTCGACAAATTCCCGGACGGAGTGCGCTTCGCCGGTACCGATCACAAAATCATCGGGCTTGTCGAGCTGCAGAATATTCCACGCTGCTTCCATGTATTCACCCGCAAATCCGAAGTCGAGTTTGGCATCCATGTCGCCGAGATAGAGTTTGTCCTGGAGGCCGAGCGAGATGCGGACGGCGCCCTTCGTGATCTTGCGCGACACGTACGCTTCGGTGCGGCGGGACGATTCGTGGTTAAAGAAGATCGCCGTCGACGCGAAGAGCTTGTGCACGTTGCGGTAGTACTTCGTCAGCGTCCATGCGTAGACTTTCGCGCAAGCATACGGGCTCTGCGGCATGAGGGGGGTTTCTTCGTTCTGCTTCTCGTGCTCCGTGATTCCGAACATGTTCGACGTCAGAGGCTGAAAAAATCTGATCGTCGGATCGGTCTGGCGGATGATTTCGAGAATCCTTCCGGGTGCGCTCCCCGTGATGTCCGATGCGTAGTCGACGAGATCATAACTCCATCCCGCATGATCCTGGTCGCCTTCGTTGTAAATCTCCTGCGGCTTCACGCTCTGGACGATGCGGTAGAGCGACGGCACGTCGGCGAGATCCCCGCGGTGCAGCGTGATCTTGTCGAGGATGTGTTTGATGTTCGTCAGATTTCCCGTCGCGGTGTGGCGGTAGATGCCGTGGACTTCATACCCCTTGCTCAACAGGAACTCGGCAAGATGACTGCCGTCCTGGCCAGTGATGCCCGTAATGAGTGCTTTCTTGCTCATGCGACGACCCGGAATTGGGGAAGAGGAACAATAAACTGCCCGCCGCCCTTTCGCCATGCCTCTTCGCGCTTATAGAACTCATCGAAGAACGCGTACGGGAGAACGAGGAAGTAATCGGGATTGGCTTTGCGCGCTTCGTCTTCGGAGACGATCGGGATCCCGGTTCCAACGGTGAACTTGCCCCACTTCTCGGGACTGCGCTCCGACGCAGCTTCGATCAGCGAGGGGCCGAGGCCGTAGTACTGGAGGATCGTGTTTCCTTTCGTCGATGCGCCGTAGACCCAGACGCGCTTGCCCCTCGCCACTTCTGCTTTGATGAAGTCGACGCACTGTTTCTTGTACTCCTCGATGCGGTTGTGGAAGTCGATGTGCACCTGCTTCGTGTCGATTCCTTCCTCTTCTTTGCGGAAGTGCGCGATGTGCTCGGTGCCATTCGGCATCTTTGGCGGGTTTCCGTTTTTCAATCCGCAGTACACGCGGTAGCTGCCGCCGTTCACGAGGTTGTGCTCGATATCGATCAGTTCGAATCCATTTTTCTCGAGCAGGAATTCCAGCGATGCGAGGGAATAGAATTCAAGGTGCTCGTGGCAGATGTTGCCGACGTCGTTGGTATCGAGCATATTCTTGAGACACATCAGCTGAGCGATGAACACGCCGTCATCTTCGAGCGCTTTCGCCGCGTCGGCGATGAACTGATTGGGGTCTTCCATGTCGTAGAACATTCCTATCGCGGTGATCACCTTCGCTTTCTTCCCACCTTCGCTCTCTGAGCTACGGTGGGCAAGGGGTACAACCTTATTGTAATTTTCGATACTCCAGAAATCATTGATGAAGTAATCGAGGCCCTTCGCTCCCTCTTCCGCGAGGTTGGATGCGGGTTCAACGCCGACTTTGATGATGCCGGGAACTTCGAAGGTGCGCAGCATCGTGCCGTCGTTGCTGCCGATGTCGAGGACGATGTCGCCTTCCTTGAGTGGGATGCGGTTCTCGATGTCCTGGGTGATGTTGCGCAGCGCTTTCTTCATCGTGTCGGTCACACCCGAGCGGTACCAGTAGAAGCGGCTGTAGAGAATTTCCTGCGGGGCGGTGTCGCGCAGCTGCACGAGTTTGCAGTGTTCACACATGATCATCTCAAGCGGAGCCTTGATGCCGTCGCCGGGCTTCTCGACGAAGTTCGACACGTATAGATTGCCGAGCGTGTACAGCGGCGCAAGTTCCGTCGAGTGACAGACTCTGCATTTTTTCGTTGTGGTGTATCCGGTTGGAGCTTGAGTGGTCATGAATAGGTCGAATCGCGTCCCATTCTAATGGCCAGGACTCTCATGGCATAGCGGAAACCCAGCTTGAGGAAGACCCGCACGTTCCCGTCGGTTTTCGACACGCCCGCCTTCCGCAAACCATAGCGGTAAGGGACTTCGATGATCTTCAGTTTTTTGCGCTTGCAGTGATAAATCCATTCGATGAAGTACTCGCCAAATCCCTCGGGCGAGAGCGGCACGAGTCGCATCGTTTCTTTTTTGGCGGCGGCGAATCCCGACGTCCAGTCCCAGAATTTCTGGCCGAGAACGATCTTGGTATACGTGTTGAATACCAGACTCAGGAACGCGCGGAACTTCGGGCGGGTGTCCATGCCGCCGGGGACGTAGCGCGAACCGACCGCGACGTCGTATTCACCGATCTTTTCGGTGAGCATGAGGATATCTTCCGGCGGGATGCCGAGATCGCAGTCGAGCCACACGATGATCTCGCCTTTCGCCGCGCGGGTTCCGTCCGCCAGGGCCGATGCGAGCCCCCGCTTATCTATACGCCTCATCAGTTTCACTTTCGGATGATTGATCTGCTCCACGAGCTCCCATGTTTTGTCCGGGCTGTTGTCGTCGACGACGATGAGCTCGAGCAAACTCTCGCCCAATGCGCCGGTGATGCGCTCGATGGCCTCCGGAATATTCTCCCGCTCATTGTAGGATGGGATGACGACGGAGACGCTGGCGGGTTTGACGGTCATATGGAGCGAATCTCGCCGCATGGTGAAAAGGCTCCACGCGACAGAATGAGTCTACAGGATTTGAGATTAGTGTGTCACCCTGAGGTGCTCGTTCCATCATTTTAATAAACAACCGAGCCACGAATGGGTGACACACAGGGTTTCATGGCGAGCCTGCCTGCCGGCAGGCAGCCACAGACCAACCATGGCTCTGCTATTTCACATATCGCTGGTTCTGGTTTGTTATGAAGGGTTTGTCCTTTCTTGTCAGTGCGACAAGAAAGGACGAAAGAAACGCACCGCCGCCAAAGCCCGCTCCGCCCGCCCTGCTGCTCGCGTTCACTTCAGTCCAAGGTTTCCCTCGTGAACGCTCGCATGTTTTGCTATGCAAAAGCAGGGCTCCCCCTTCACCCCCCTGTGGCGGCGGATCCCACCCATGTGGGTGTTTGGTGTTTTGTTTTTTTATCCTTTCGCAATGTCACGGACCGTCTTGCAAACGTATGCGATCTGCTCTTCGGTCAGCGCCAGGCCGGAAGGCAGATACATGCCGCGGTTCGCGATGTCCTCGCTGACGGGGAAGCTGTCCTCGAACTGCGGATGATCCTTGAGGAAGGGCTGGCTGTGGCAGGGATAGAAAAAGTCGCGGGTATCGACACCTTTTTCCTTTAACGCTGCGCGGAATGCGTCCTTCGTCATGCCGAAGTCGTCTTCGATGAGGATCGCGTACATCCAGAACACGTTCGTCGCGTATTCTTTGGTGATCGGGAGGCGCAGGCCGGCTATGCCCGACAGCTCTTTGGCGTACCGGTCGGCCATCCACTGCTTCTTCTCCACATATTCGTCGAGGTGCATGAGTCCGCCGACGCCGAGTGCGGCTTGGAGGTTGGTCATGCGGTAGTTGTACCCGAGTTCGGTGTGAACGAAGCGCTTTGCGGGGCTGTGCGCCAGATCGCGCAGGCTCCGGCAGCGTTCCGCGAGCGTGTCGTCATTCGTCACAACCATTCCTCCTTCGCCCGTGCTGATGATTTTGTTCGCGTAGAAGCTGAAGCAGTTGATCGTGCCCATCGATCCGCATTTCTTTGCTTTGTACGTCGCACCGTGCACTTCCGCAGCGTCCTCGATGACCGCGATGCCGTGCTTCTTCGCGATCGCGAGGATCGGATCCATGTCCGCGCTGTGACCGTAGAGGTGAACGGGGAGGATCGCCTTCGTCTTTTTGGTGATGGCCTTTTCGATGGAGGCCACGTCCATTGCATAGGTCTCGCGCTCGACGTCGACGAAGACCGGCGTCGCACCGGTGTAGAGGACGGCGGTGATCGTCGCGATCATCGTGAAGTCGGGGACGATCACTTCGTCGCCTGGACCGATCTTGAGACTCGCGAGCGCGAGGTGGAGTGCGGCCGTTCCGTTCATCACCGCGATGCCGTGTTTGACGCCGAGATACTTCGCGAATCCCTCCTCGAAGCGCGTGATGTTGGGCCCCGCCGACGAAATCCACCCCGTCTCCAGGGCTTCGGTCACAAGTTGCTTGGCTTCCGGCGCGATAACCGGTTCATTGACGGGAACTTTCATAGAGGCGGCCGAAAGTTCTTGCGGGTGGCGTTTCCGAGATACGGTCCCTGCTTCACCTCGACCATGCGGCATTCCTCGATCACTTCGACGCTGTGGCCGCCGCGATGGAAGAGAAGGAAATCGTTCGCCTTCAACACTTCGACGCCGAGAATGTTCCATTCTTCATCGTAGACCGTGACACGGATCGCGCCCTTTTCGATATAGAGGAATTCGCTGAATCCCATCACCGTGCGTTCCCCGCGCGGATGTGCGTGCGGCTGCACGACATACCCCGTTGGTCGTTCCATGACACCCGCCTGGAATTCCTCCTTCGGATCCGTCAGAAAGCGCGCGCCACCCTGCGCATCGACGCCGCGGAAAAAGAGCGCATACGCGACGTCACCCTTCTCAATGGAAACGATGTTCTCCATACGGGGATGATACTGTTTGGGAGGCTGCTTACGCAACGTGCCCGCTTTACCCTTTTACGGTGCCAGAACCCCTCCAGCTGACCCCGCGGTAGGGGGAGATGTGGACGTCGGTAAATCCGTCCCCGAACCACTGTGTGATCTGTTTCTTCGTAATGAACCACGTCTGCGGCGCGTTGAGTTTGTCGAAGACGTTGAGGAGATTGCGGTGGTAGCTAAGCTTTCGCCAGTTCTGGAAGTACTCGAAGAACGGCAGGAACTTGAGTGGCAGGAGGTAGATCGTGTAGATCGGAATGTAGAGGAGAGCCGTCAGGAAGTGCGCGACCGCGAGGTTCACCGCGCGAGGAAGGTTGAGCAGAATGGCGCGCTTGATCCACTCGAGCAGCGTGCGGTTGAGGAAGTTTCCCTCGCGCGAGTAGACCCACACGATGACTTTGCCGCCGGGTTTGCAGTGCCGGGCGATGTTTTGGAACGTGCGGTCGGGGCTGTCGGTGTGATGGAGGACGCCGATGCAGTAGACGACGTCGAACTGTCTGCCGAGATTCATTTCCGCGAGATCCGCCTCGACGAGGGTGACGTTTTGGAGGTCCTTCGTGCTGTCTCGCGCGGCGGAGAGTGCGTTGAGATCGACGCCCGTTATGTGTTTGGCATACGGTGCCACGAAGTTGATGTGCTGCCCGCCGCCGCAGCCGCAGTCGAGCACGTCCTTGCCGCGGAAGTCCTCGAGGGTGCTTGGCTTGATCCACTCGGTGAAGAGCCACTGATTGTCATCGTAGAATTCCTTCCATTGCCACTCCCATTGCGGGTGTTTCTCCTGCATGGCCCGCAGAGTACGCGAACGACGGCTTCTCTGGTAGTCTTTCAGCGATGTGCGGCATCGCGGGATTCATCCGGCTTGATGGCAAACCAGTCGATCAGGGCGTTCTCGACGCATTGACCGATGGCGTCAGCCACCGCGGGCCGGACGGACGGGGGACGTATATCGATAAGAACGTGGGGTTGGGACACCGGAGACTCCGCATCATCGACCTGACCGAAGCGGCCGCGCAGCCGATGTTGAGCAAGGACAAACAGACGGTGATCACCTTCAACGGGGAGATTTATAACTTTCAGGATCTCCGGAAGGAGCTCGCGGCGAAGGGCAGGAAGTTTACGTCGACGGGGGATACCGAAGTCCTCCTGCAGTTATATGAAGAGGAGGGTCCCGCCTGCGTGAAGAAACTGCGCGGTATGTTCGTGTTCGCGATTCACGACAAGAAGCGCAATACCGTGTTTATCGCTCGGGACAGAGTAGGAAAGAAGCCGCTGAAGTACTTCCATCAGGGAGGGCTATTCGCGTTTGCCTCCGAGCTCAAGGCGCTGCGCACATTGAAGGAGTGTCCGAAGGAAATCGATCACGAAGCGCTGCATCACTTTTTGACGCTGATGTACCTGCCGGCTCCGATGACGGGCATCAAAGGAATCCACAAACTCCCCGCCGCACACACCATGACGATCGACTGTGCGACGGGGAAGCAAACGGTCGAACGCTACTGGTCATTGTCCTATCAGCCCGACGAGGGGCCGTCGAAGGAAGAATGGCAGGAAAAGATCCGTGCGGCATTCGATGAGAGCGTCCGGCTGCGCATGGTCGCGGATGTTCCCGTCGGAGCGTTCCTCTCCGGTGGCGTCGATTCGGGTGCGGTAGTTGCGGCAATGAGCCGCCACAGCGACAAGCCGATACAGACGTTCTCCATCGGGTCGAAGAGCAGCGTCTACAACGAGTTGCCCGATGCCGAGATCGTCGCGAAGCGGTATGGCACGGATCATCATCCGATCATGGTCGAGCCCGACATCGTGTCGCTCCTCCCGACGCTCGTCGCGACATACGAAGAGCCCTACGCCGATCCGTCCTCCATTCCGACGTACCTCGTCGCCCGCGAAACCCGCAACTTCGTCACGGTCGCGCTCAACGGCGACGGCGGAGACGAGAACTTCGCGGGGTACATCCGCTATCCGATACTGCAATTTTCCGAAACATGGGCGGGCATGCCCGGATCGGTACACGCACTCGCGCGCAACGCCCTTAAGACGTTTCATCGTCTGCGCAAAAACACGTTCAGCTACCGCGCGCTGCGGTTTCAGGAATCGATCGTTCTGCCGTGGGAGCAGCGGTATCTGCAGTACATAAGTTTCTTCACCGAGGAAGAGAAGCGCGAGCTGTACGCGTCGGACATGTCGTTCCGCCGGACCGATCGCTGGTATGCCGACCACACGCGATATGCGCGGGAGCGGGCGGGCACGATCATCGACAAAGCGGTCAGCATGGACGTCGACACGTATCTCGCCGACGACTTGCTCCCCAAGGTAGATCTCGGATCGATGGCGCATGGGCTCGAGGCGCGTTCGCCTCTCCTCGATCACAAACTTCTCGAGCTGACCGCGCGCATACCGTTGCGGCACAAACTGCACGGCCGTACGGGGAAGTGGATCTTCAAGGACATGCTGCGAAAGGATCTCCCCTCGGACACGCTCTGGCAAAAGAAGCGGGGATTCCGTCTTCCGCTCGACGACTGGTTCCGCGGCGATGCGAAGAGCTTCGTCGAGAGCCGATTGCTGGATTCCCCTCCTGCATTCAAGGAAATGTTCGACCGCAAGGCGCTCGAGCGGTTCCTTCATGCCTACCATTCCTCCAACGTGAACTACTCCGATCACATCTGGGCGTTGCTCTGGCTGAGTGAGTGGATGGAACAGTATAATGGCTGACAATATGGTCCGTTTTAACTGGACGCTCGCGGGAATCTTCCTCGCATTCATCCTGGCATGGGCGTTCATTCTTCCGATCCGCCTGGCGATTCCGCCGGAGGTGACGTTCTCCAGCGACGCGAGCGAGTACAGCGGCGGGGCGATTCATCTGTCGCGATCGTTCTTCTACTCGCTCGACGGCGTCGAACCGTTCTTCAAGCGCGAACCGGGACAGAGCATCTGGCTCGCGGGCATCTACATAGTGTTCGGTGAAGAGAACCGCGTCGCGATCTTCGCGATGCAGGCGCTGCTCTATGCCGCGGCGTTATATTTTTTCATGACGGAAGCATCGCGCCTCATCGGGAAGCATGCGGGGTTCCTCTTGTTGGTATTCGGATTGCTCTTTCCCTCCGTCCTCCACGCGATCTTCAGTCCCGATCGCGAATTGCTTGCGCTTGTCTTCGCTTTGCTCGGCACGACGTTCATGTTTCGTTTGCACAGGACAAAAAGCTGGAGCGATGCGCTACTCGCCGGTGCATGCATCGGGTATCTGCTGATCACGTACAGCCCGTTCCTCCTGTTCCCTATTTGGCTTCTGCCCGTGCTGTTCTTCCTGAAGATCGATTGGAAAAAAGTTCTCGTATTCCTCATCGTGGCATTCATCCCGATGGCGATCTGGGGCACGCGCAATCATCTGCAGACGGGGCAGGCGTGCGTGACGGGCTGCTCGCGCGCGGCGGTCGCGTGGCACGTTCGGGGAGAACAGGCGGAGCACCTCAGAGGGGTTGAACCGTTCATGTGTCTCTGGGCGGAATATATTTCGCGCGACTGGTCGGAGCGTTCGGATTACTGCAGCTTCAACGCGGTCAAGAATCGCCAGTGGCCCGAGGGTCCGACGGGGGATGCGGCCGACGTTGCGGTCGGCGCGGAGGGGCAGCAGAAAATCCTGCAATACTTTCCGTGGTACTTGTGGTTTTCGGCATTCGAAATCATCGAACTGCACGTTCCGTTCGTGAACGGATGGGGACAGGCTTACAACGTGCTTGTCACTATGGCGACAGTCCTTCTGTACCTCGGGGTTTTGTGTGCGCTGCCATTCCTCAAACGAAGAGAATTCGCTCTTCTCGCAGCAATTCCTCTCTACTGCATCGGGATTTTCATCCTGACCGACGCCACTCCGCGCTACTTGCTGCCCGTCCTCTTTTGTTATGTTTTCTTTGCAGCGCTCGGGTATGATAGATTGCTGTCCCGCATTCAATCTTCATGGCATCGGTGAGCATCGTCATACCGGCATATAACGAGGAAGAGGCCATCGGCCCCATTCTCGAATCACTCAAGACACTTCAGCTCGACGCGGAGGTGATCGTCGTCGATGACGGGTCGAAGGACAAGACCGCTGAGATCGCGCTGCGCCACGGCGCGCGGGTCGTGAGTCATGCGATCAACTGCGGGTATGGCCGCAGCGTGAAGGACGGCGTGCGCGCCGCAATGACCGACATCATCATCGTGACGGACGCGGATGGCACGTATCCGATCGATCAGATTCCCGTGTTGCTGAAGCGATTCAATCAGGGATTGGACATGGTCGTCGGAGCACGGAAGGGAGCGGCGTACCGCGGATCGTTCTTCAAGATGATCGCGCGCTTCTGTCTCCAGTCGCTCGTCGAGTTTGCGACCGGCCGAACCATTCCCGACGTGAACTCGGGCCTGCGGATCTTCCGCCGCGCGGAATCACAGAAGTATTTTCCCGACATCTGCGACGGGTTCAGTTTCACGACGACGATCACGTTGGTGTATCTGCTGACGCATCACATGGTCGCGTTCGAGCCGATCCCGTACCACAAGCGCGTCGGCCATTCCAAAGTGAAACTCCTCAAGGACACGCTGCGCACGCTGCAGTACATCACAGAATGTCTCGTCCGCTACAACCCGCTCAAGCTGTTCATCCTCATCTGCATCTTCACGCTTCTTCTCGGAGCGATTGGAACGTTCTTCTACGGCTGGGGCGCGCTATTGCAGAGCTTCTTCTATGCATTGCTGATTTGCGCGATCGGATTCATCGCGGAAAGCATGCGAAGACCGAGGCAGTAACAAAGGTGTCATGGTGAGGTGCTCGCAAAGCGAGCCACGAACCATGACATGCAGAAGCTTGGAATGTGTCGCCCTTCGTGGCTCCCGTTTCGATTTCGGGAGCACCTCAGGGTGACACAATTATTTTTTCCATCGCAACACCCACATCGTTTTGATTCCCTTCCACGCGTCTTTCCAGTTGATCTTCTTTCCCTCTTCGATAGTGCGGGGTTTGTAGGAGATGGGGAGTTCCCGGATGGGAATGCCTTTGCGCAGACATTTGGCGCAGATTTCGGCTTCCAGCTCGAATCCGCGCGATACGAGCTTCAATGACTTGAACGCGTCGGTCGGCAGCAGTTTGTAGCAGGTGTAACTGTCGGTCAGGTGCGCGCCGTAGAGAATATTCAGCCAGGCAGTCAGCACTTTGTTCCCCATCAGAAATAATTTGTAGATGTTGGGATTCTGTTGGAGGAACCGCGACCCGAATACCGCGCTACCAGGATGCTGCTTCGCAAATGCGATGAGATCTTTTATCTGCGCGGGATCATATTCGAGATCCGCGTCCTGAATGACCGTGTAGTGCCCCGACGCATGTTCGAGCCCCATCCTGATCGCCGAGCCCTTGCCGCCGTTTGGCTTGGTTAAGACAAGATCAGAGGGTCGGGCGTTCGCTCTGAGGATCGTTTCCGAGTTGTCCTTCGAGCCGTCATTTACATAAATGATTTCGGCATCGGGACATTTTTCCGCGATGAGCTTCATGATCGGCATGAGCGTGCGCTCTTCGTTGTAGACCGGCACGAGGATGGTGAGTTCCTTCGCCATCAACTGAGAACGAACGGATGGTGATTGAGTGCGAGTGCCACGCCGCCCGCGAGACCGATGAACAAAGCCGCGAATGCGATGAAGCGCGCAATGGGCGTGTCATGTTTGGCCGCGAGGAGAAGTGTCAGCGGGTAGACCGGCGTGATCACGCGCCCGATGCTCGTGATCGATCCCCAAATGTAGTCGGGCATCGTGCCCATGAGCAGGAGGAAGACGAATGTTCCGATCGCGAGGAAGCTCCAGTCTTTTTTGGTACACCCGAGCCATCCGGACCACAGGATTCCCGGCAGAACGAAGAAGAGGAAGAGCGGAATGGACGTCAGCGTCAGGTGGTTGTAGCCCTGTTTGCCGGCCAGCAATTCGAGCACGGCCTGGAAGGGGAACGTGCGCTTGTCGGCGCTCGTCAGGAACGGCATGTTCTCGAAGACCGCGTAGATCAATCCGTGGAATGCGACGAAGACGGCGATAGGAATCGCCATCCACAGCACGTCGCGGAAGTTTCGTTTGAATAACAGATAGACCGTCAGGAATCCGACGAAGAGAATGTTCACTTCGCGCGAGAGCACCAGGAGCGACAGCAGGACGACATCAGTCCAGTGAAGTTTTTCCCCGCGTGCCGCAAAGCGGGTGAGGAAGAGTGCGAGGATGAGGAGGGTGAGGGGTTCGGCAAGCGAGAAATGCAGCGCCACCATCGCGGACGGACAGAAGGCGATTGCCCATGCATACAGCGGTTTCTTCGTCGCGCGCAGCACGACCCATGACGCAAGCACGATGGAGACGAGGTTGATGAGAAGGAATATGTACGGGAGCAGCGGTTCCTGTCCGAGAGACAGCACGTACGCCAACAGCGGCAGCAAAAAGCGCTGATATGCATACGAGAGCGTCGGCTGCGCGCGAAGCTCCGGCCAGCGATCGGGATTGGCGAACATCGGCATGCTGCGTGCGATCTGATAGTAGTGCGCGCCGTCGTATGCGGGGACCTGCAGTATCACAAAGCCGTCGGGAACGGGTTTGTTTTCGTCGACAAGGGTATCGAGGTGGAAGAATGACGTGACGTTGCCGCCGTAGGGTTGCAGGTTCAGGACAAGCAGGGCGGCAAGCCCCAGAATCGGCAGCAGCACCGGCCATCTTTTCGTCAAAACGGACGTCAACGTCATGCGGAGGAATTCTATCCTATATACTCCGGCTATGACAGACAGTGGGATGCAGGCAAAGATTCCGCTCTGCGTCGACCTCGACGGCACGCTCCTCAAGACCGATACTTTCTGGGAATCGGTGATGCTATTGATCAAACATCATCCGCTTCAGGCGTGCGTGGCACCGTTCTGGCTGTTGCAGGGAAAGGCTTACTTGAAGGAAAAAGTCGCGGAGAACGTCATACTCGACGTTGCGGAACTGCCGTACTATCAGCCGCTCCTGGATTTTTTGGGGGATGCGGAGAAAAAAGGCCGCCCGCTTGTGCTCGTAACCGGCGCCCACTCGCGAATCGCGCGCGCGGTGCAGGGGCATCTCGGGATTTTCGGCGAAGTGCTCGGGAGCGAAGCGGGGGTGAACTTAACCGGCAAAAATAAAGCCCGTGTTCTTGTTCAGAAGTATGGCGAGAAGGGGTTCGATTACATCGGAAATTCCCGCGTCGATCTCGACGTCTGGTCGCATGCCCGCAATGCGATCCTGGTGAACGTGCCGCGCGGTGTGTTGCGGCAGGCCGGATCGACTGTGGAGATCGAACATGTCTTCGACGACAGACCCCCTCTCTGGCGTGCCTTCCTGAAGGCCGTGCGTCCGCACCAGTGGCTCAAGAACATTCTCATATTCGTGCCGGTCATCACGTCGCACGGACTGGGGGATACCTTCATCGTGCAGCAGGCGTTGCTCGCCTTTGTCGGGTTCAGTTTGGTGACCTCAAGCGTGTATCTGCTCAATGATCTGCTCGATCTTCCCGCAGACCGACGCCATCCGCGCAAGCGCTTTCGCTCGCTCGCATCGGGCGATTTGCCGATCCCCATCGCGGTATTCGCGACTCCTGTCCTCATCGCGGCCGGCATCGTGGTGTCGTTCCTGCTGCCGCCGATGTTCCACTTCATTCTGCTGCTCTACTTCCTGACGACGTTCGCGTATTCCTTCTATCTCAAGCAGATCGTCATTGTCGACGTACTGGTGCTCGCCGGTTTGTATACGGTCCGCATCCTCGCGGGTCACGCGGCGACCGGTATTCCGCATTCATTGTGGCTGCTGCTGTTCTCGATGTTCTTTTTCTTCAGTCTCGCGCTCATCAAGCGCTACTCCGAACTCGAGTCCTTCAAGCGCGAACAGAGGACCGAAGTACTCGGCCGCGGGTACGTGATCGGGGATCGGGAACAGATCGGTATTTTGGGTTCTGCAAGCGGATATATCGCGGCGTTGATTCTTGCGCTCTACATCACAAGCGACAGCGTCATCCCGCTCTACGGCCGGCCGTATATGCTGTGGCTATTGATCCCGCTCATGATCTACTGGATCAGCCGCATCTGGCTGCTCGCGCACCGCGGCAAGGTGCATGACGATCCCGTCATCTTTGCCCTCAAAGATCCCGTCAGTTATGGTGTCGGTGTGTGCATGGCCGTCGTGCTGCTTCTCGCAACTTAGCTGCTGATCATGTGTCCATGCGTGTTGCTGTTGCAGCAAAGAATGGCCGTTGTCATTTTCCTCCGCCCATCCCCCTGTCCCCCCTTCCCTCACAAGGAGGGAAGGGGGAGAAGAAGCAAACATTCGTCATGTCTGGTAAGAATATGTAAACATCCCCCGTATGTCCGATCGTACTTATCGCATCGCTCTTACAATCGTCTACCTCCTCGGGGTATGCGCATTATTGCTGCAGCCGCTGTGGGCGATTCTCGATCCAAGTTTTAATGGCGTGATGCCGTACCGTGGTGCTGACGAATCGATCTATTTGATCCATCTGCAGGAAGCACTGCTCTCATGGACGGCAGATGCGACGAATGGCATCTGGGCTGGTGTGCACAATACGACCGGTATGCAGTCTGCCTTCATGGAAAGGATGGCGGGGTGGCTGTTTGGATGGACCGGTCTCGATGCGACGGTCGTCGCATTGATCGTCACGGCACTCGTCGGTCCGACGACGATGGTGCTGATCGCGTTACTGCTGCGGAAGTGCGGTGTGTCCAAACTTCAGTCGATTGCAGGCGGAATTTTCTTCTTCATTCTCATCGCGCTGACGCGGAGGTTCTTCAATCCGTCCGTCAGCCTGCCGCTGCTCCTGTTGGCGTTGTGGTTGATGTGGCGGTGGTGGGATTCCCAGAAAATCCGCGATGCGCTATTGCTGGGTGTAGTACTCGGCTGTCACGCAGGCGTGTACTTCTGGAGTTGGACATTCACCTGGGCGTGCTTCGGGCTGCTGTTTCTGTTCATACTGGATCAGTACAAAGAACCCGGATTCAGGCAAAGAATCATGCAGTACTTTGTTGCGGGCATCACGTCACTCCTCTTCGCCGCACCCCATCTCTGGAAGACATACACCAACGCACACCATCCGCTCTTCCCGGAATCGTCGCTGCGCATGGGACTGCTCTATGCTCGTGAATTCGAATCGCCGCCGCGCAGTTTCTTTCTGGTGTTGCTTGCGGCCGGAACATTTTTTGCATTGCGAAAAAAAGAAGACAGACGCCGCTATGCTCCGCTCATCTGTATGGCTGTGGCGTCGTTCGTCGTGATGCACCAGCAGTTTGTCCACGGTCGGATCATGTCGTTCTCCTCGCACTACTACTTCTATATCACCGCGACATCGCTTCTCGTCCTTGCTTGCTTCCTTGTCCGCCGGAAGATGAATCCCGGGACGATCATCGCATCGATCGCGTCGCTTGTGTTCCTCGCGGGTGCCGCGCACGACTACTACGGACGCATCGGCGTCGTCACGCCCGTGGGGGACTTCGCGATGCGCTTCCAGTACCTGTCGCCGCTCATAACAGAACTCAAAGCCGGACCCCGCGAAAATATTCTGACCGATCGTGCGACGGCCAATCTCATCGCTTCCACCACCGATGACGACGTCGTGTTCACCGATTACTGCCGCATCCTGCTCGTGTCGAATCAGGAATATATCGAGCGATTCTGTCTGTCCGAGGCGCTGAAGAAAGGACCGATCAATACCGAATACATTCCCACCTTCAACGAAGAGAAGAGCCGTGCAGGCAGGGAGGCAACACTCGGGCATACGGACATGATGCGTTCGATGACGGAAGAGATCTGCCCGAAGGTCGATGGCGATATTCCGGCCTATCTCGGCAAATACGAGGTCTCGACGGTCCTCTGGAACATCAACGAACAGCCCGATTGGGACACGAATCAGGAGTACCTGGAACTCCGGAGTGAAGGCGATGGGTGGAAACTGTATGATGTAAGGCCATGAGTACATTGTTCGATGCCCACGGCTGGAAGGCCATCATGGCCGAAGCTCCGTTGCCGGACGGACGCGTCAAAAAACAGGTGCGGGTCGGGCGAGCGGACTCCGTGCATATCATTGCGTTTGCTGATGATGAAAAAATTCTGCTGTTACGTGAGTTTCGTCCATTCTACGGCGAGTATATCTGGCAACTGCCAACCGGCAGGGTTGATAAGGAATCGGATATCGAAGGAGGAGCTCGGCGCGAACTGCAGGAGGAAACGGGATTCGATGCCCAAAAAATTGAATTCTGTATTTCTGCGAATCACTCCGAAACATTCATGTGCACGAACCATGTGTTCGTCGCGCGCGATTTGATCAAAAGTCCATTACCGCAGGATGCGGATGAATTGATTGAAGTCCATGAGCTTCCGATTGATGAAGCGTTGGAAAAAGTTCTCGCATCAACAAAAGTACATCTCCCGAGCGCGTTTGCGCTGATGTGGTATTTACGGAAGCAAGGGGAATAATGTTGAGATCATTTAGTCGCAGAAGCAGGTATGCCTGCCTACCGGTAGGCAGGCATCTGCCGGGTTTTTGTTTTGTTTTTCCCATCACCAGCCGATGGATACTTCCTTCGGCGTCTGTGGGTTACAGGCTGAGGTATTTCCTCCCCGTCTTCGCAATTTCTTTTTCATCGAGGAGCGACTTGAGATCGTAGAGCACGCCGTCGTCTTTGAGCGCATTCGTCAGCTGTTTTACAGATATATCGGTGTATTGCTTGTGCGGAACGAGGAGAAGAATCGCATCGTACGGCCCTTTTTCGAGTGATCCCGCTTCGACGTTCATGCGGGCGATGTGCTCCGGCGAAACGAAGGGATCGTGCGCTTCGACCGTCGCACCTCTCGCTTTCAATGCTTTGATCACGTCTTCGACCTTGCTGTTGCGGGTGTCGGGAACGTTTTCTTTGAAGGTCAGTCCGAGGACGAGAATGCGCGCGTTATCAGGTTCGACCGGGAGTGCGGCGGTCACACGGTCCGCGACGAAGGCCGCCATGCCGTCGTTGATCGTGCGGCCGGCCGTGATGAGATGCGTGTCCATGCCGAGCTGCCTTGCTTTTTCCACGAGATAGAACGGATCAACGCCGATGCAGTGACCGCCGACGAGGCCCGGCTGAAACTTCAGGAAGTTCCACTTCGTGCCCGCGGCCTGCAGCACATCTTTGCTCCTGATGCCGAGATGGTTGCAGAGCATCGCGATCTCGTTGATGTAGGCGATATTGATGTCGCGCTGCGCGTTCTCGATCGCTTTCGCCATCTCCGCGACTTTGATACTAGGAGCACGATGAATGCCGGCATTCACGATCGATCCGTAGAGATCACAGAGAATGTCGGCTGTTTTCTCATCCTGTCCCGCGACGATCTTCATGATGGTTTCGACGGTGTGCTGCTTGTCGCCGGGGTTGATGCGTTCGGGGGAGTAGCCGAGAGTGAAGTCTTTTCCTGATACCAATCCCGATTCTTTCTCGAGGATCGGCCCGCAGATTTCTTCCGTGACGCCGGGATAGACCGTCGATTCGTACACGACGATCATGCCGGGCTTGAGTTGCCTGCCGACTGTTGCCGAACCCGCTTCGAGGATCGCGAGGTCCGGTTTGTTCTTGTCATCGACGGGAGTGGGGAGCGCGATGATCACGACCTTCGCCTTGCCGATGATCGAGGGGTCGGAACTGAATTCGATCGACACCGCTTTAAGGTCCGCATCGGAGAGTTCGTTTGTCCAGTCGTGGCCGGCATTCAGCGTCTCGATGCGCTTTTGGTTGATGTCGAAGCCGTATACGGGGTAGCCGTGCTTCGCGAACGCCCATGCGAGCGGAAGACCGACATAACCGAGGCCGACGATGCACAAAGGCATCTTTTCCATGGGCGGATTGTAGCGGGTTTTGCGCTCGGGAGATATTAAAGGACGGGCTGGTCTGGTACCTTTTGTGCAATGAATAATCCCCGCCGTATCCTCGTTCTGACGCCCTGGGTCCCGTATCCGGTTACGGGCGCATGTCAGCAGGACCGCTTCAACGGCCTCAAGCACATGCAGGCGTTGGGATATGACGTGCAGGTCGTCGCGAAGATTCATCCGTGGCAACCGCGGAAAGAAATCGAAGACGTGTTTGCGAAGGAGAACATTCCGCTGACGCTCGTTCCGTACACCGATGATCCGAAGAAATTATTATTGAGCCGGCTGCCGAGAATTCTGCGCACACCGGCACTGCTTGACGGCGCGGCGCTGGAATACACCGAGCGCGGATATGAACATATCGTCCGCGACATCATCGAACTCTGGAAGCCCGACCTCGTGTGGATCGAATACACGCCGCTCTGGCCGCTGCTGCGTCTCATCAAACCATATGGTATTCCGACGATCATGAAGTCTTCTCTCAACGAACCCTACAACGTCCGCGACGAGAACGGGTGGAGTTTCAGTTCCATCATCAAATCGCTCCCGAAGTATCCGGGCGAGACGATCGCCGCGCGTGAAAGTGATTTCATTTTCGGGATCACGCCGAAGGAGAGGGATTGGTACAGAAAGCGCGGTGCGAAGCGCACGGGGACATTGCCGCTGCGGGGGTTGTCGAACTGTTTCGCGCACAAGAAACATGTGCACAAAGACGTGCTCGATGTCGTCTTTCTCAGCTTGAATTACAATATGGGACACAATCGCGACGCGCTGTTGTTTCTGCTCCAAAAAATTCTGCCGCTGCTGCGCACGCGTGCACCGGGGAAGTTCCGGTTTCACCTGACCGGCAGTAAGTTCCCCGAGAAGTATCGTCCGCTCCTCGGACGGGATGCGGAAACGACCGGCTTCGTCTCCGAAATCGGCGCGCTGCTCGCGACGATGGATATCGCTCTCTGTCCCTGGATATCGGGACACGGCATGCAGCAGAAAGTGTTTGAGCCGCTGTGCCGGGGGTTGCCGTTGATCACGACGAAGACCAACGGTTATCCCTTCGTTCCCGGCGAAGAAATCCTGTTGGCGGATACGCCGCAGCAGTATGTCGACCATCTGCTGTCGTTGACGGATACAGCCAAACGCCAGAAGCAGGCCGATGCGGCGTACGCGAAGGCACAGCAGCTGTTCTCGGAAGAGACGGTGAAAGGGATCGTCAAAGACGCGATCGAGAGTGTCCTGGTGCCCGTTGTCCGCTGAATCCGGGCCCGCTACCATGAACCCATGGCCAAGATCCGTGTTCCACTGATGCGTTCGACGTTTTTCGATGAATCGCAGACGCGCGAACATCTGGCGGAATTCGTCCGGAAGACCTCCCGGTTGAGCATGGGCGAACAGTGCGCCGCATTCGAAAAAACATTCGCCGAGTACCAGCAGTGTAAGCATGCGGTCCTTGTCAGCAACGGAAGTGCAGCGAACCTCGGACTCATTCAGGCGCTGTTGAATGTGGGTCGCTTGAAGAAGGGGGATGCGGTGGGAGTATCCGCCGTGACGTGGGCGACCAATGTCATGCCGCTGATGCAGTTGGGTCTGGTTCCCGTCGCGCTTGACTGCAGCGTCGACTGCCTCAATGTCACGTCGGAGGAACTACAGAAGCACATCAAGAAGTTGAAGGGAGTCTTTCTGACCAACGCGCTCGGCTTCTGCGGCGACATCGAGAAGATCAGATCCCTCTGCGACGAACACGATGTGATCCTCATCGAGGACAACTGCGAATCACTCGGCACGCGCTATCAGAAGAAGTTGCTTGGCAACTACGGCATGGCGTCGACGTTCTCGTTCTTCGTCGGACATCATCTTTCGACGGTCGAAGGCGGAATGATCTGCACCGACGACGACGAACTACATCACATGCTATTGATGGTGCGCGCACACGGATGGGATCGCGGACTGCCGGCGTCGAAGCAGAAAGAACTGCGCGATCAATACAATGTCGACGACTTCCACGCGCAGTACACCTTCTACGAATCCGCCTACAACCTCCGCCCGACGGAGATCACCGGATTCCTCGGCAGTCATCAGTTGCCGATTCTCGAGAGCACGATCGACAGGAGGCAGGAGAATTTCCATAAATTCCAGGCCTCCGTGCTCAAGCGTCCCGATCTGTACCACGCACTGAAGATCGATCACATCGAACGCATCTCCAACTTCGCGATGCCCATCGTCGCCAGGTCGGTGGAGATTCTTCAGGCATGCATCAAGCGTTTTGAAAAGGCGGGGATCGAGATCCGCCCGATCGTCGCGGGTGATATCACCAAGCACCCATTCTGGCAGAAGAATCTCCCGGCCGCGCACTGCGAAGGAGCTGGGATGATCCACGCGCAGGGGTTCTACTTCCCCAATAACGCCGATTTGACGGATGCAGAGGTCGATCTGCTTTGCGGCCTTCTGACCGCGGAATCGTGATACAATCCACGCCATTCGCATGACGAAACGCGCGCTCATTACCGGCATCACGGGTCAGGACGGGTCGTACCTGACGGAGCTCCTCCTCGCGAAGGGGTACGAAGTGCATGGACTCGTGCGCAGAGCGTCCACATTCAACCGCGGACGCATCGATCATCTCTTCAATGATCCGCACACGACGAAGGTCCCGCTCTTCCTCCACTACGGCGATCTTGGCGACTCGAGTTCGCTCAGCCGCGTGCTTGCGATGGTGAAGCCGGCCGAAATCTACAACCTCGCCGCGCAGAGCCACGTCGGTGTCAGCTTCGACATGCCCGAATACACCGCGGACATCACGGGGACGGGAACAGTCAGGCTGCTGGAGGCGATCCGCAGCGACGGTTTGACGACGCGTTTCTATCAGGCGAGCTCGAGCGAACTCTTCGGCAAGGTTGTTGAATCTCCCCAGCGCGAGACGACGCCGTTCTATCCCCGCAGTCCGTATGGCTGCGCCAAAGCGTACTCGTTCCACATCACGCGCAACTACCGCGAGAGCTACGACATGTACGCCGTGAACGGCATTCTCTTCAACCACGAGTCCCCGCGCCGCGGCGAAAACTTCGTCACGCGCAAGATCACGCTCAGTCTCGCCAAGATCCTCGCCGGTAAACTCGACTGCGTGTACCTCGGCAACATGGATGCGAAGCGCGACTGGGGCTACGCGAAGGAGTACGTCGAAGGCATGTGGATGATGCTGCAGGAAGACACGCCCGACGATTACGTCCTCGCGACCGGCCGCACGGCGTCGGTCCGGGAGTTTTTGGAACTGTGTCTGCAGCATGTCGGTTTTAGCTTCGAGCGCAAAGGGGAGGGAAAAGACGAGCACTATATTGATACCAAAACGGGCAAAACGATCGTGAAGATCGATCCCGACTACTACCGCCCCGCAGAAGTCGATCTGCTCATCGGCGACGCGTCCAAGGCGAAAAACGTCCTTGGCTGGGAAGCGAAAACGCAGCTGGACGAACTCGCGAGAATCATGATGGATGCGGATTGTAACGCTTTGGGCGTTAAGCTTCGTTAGGGTGTGGAGAGTTGCAGTTTGTTAGATTTATTAGGTTAATTAGGTGTATCAGGTGTATTGGGTTTTTCAGTTCAAACTTAATCAACCTAACAAACGTAATAAACCCAATCACCTTCTCTAACGAAGCTAATGAAGCTAAGAAAATACGTGCAACAAACGAATGCTCTGGTACTCTTCCCCAGTATGTCAGCACAATGGTCCGGCAAGCGGGTGCTTGTCACGGGCGGCACCGGCTTTATCGGCAGTTTCCTCGTCGAATATTTGCTCGATAACGGCGCCGAGGTCCGCGTTCCGCTGCGCGCGCAGAATTACCGCAGTCTTTCGTCGCGGCGGTCGGAGGTTGAATGGCTGGAAGGAGACCTGCGCGACAGCAAATACTGCGAAGAGTTGATCGACGGCATAGACGTGATTTTTCACCTCGCAAGCTGCCGTCGCAATTCAGAATATCATCAGAAGCGTCCGAGCGATGTGATGAATGAGAACGTCCGCATGACGCTCGCGCTGCTCGAGGCGATCCGCGAAAAAGAGACGCAGGTTCCCGTTGTGTTCTTCAGCACGGCGAATGTCCCCCCGGCCATAGATCCGATCGCGATCGCGCAGACGGATTCGATTGATGGCTACGTTCTCGGCAAAGCACTCTGTTGCACGCTCTGGCTTGCCGCATCGCGCCAGCGCAAATTCCCGCTGCTTATCCTCCGTCCGGTGGGAGTCTACGGTCCGCGCGATACGTTCAGCATCGAAGGGAACGTGATCCCCGCGTTGATGGTCCGCACCCGCGATGCGAAGGACAAATTGAAAGTCTGGGGTGACGGCACGCAGGAGCGCGCGTTCCTCTACGTCGAAGATCTCATCCGCGCTGTATTCATGTTGATCGAAAACGGCGTCGAAGGCATCCAGTACATCACGACAGATAATATCGTGACAGTCCGCGAATTGGCGGAAGGTATCCGCAATCTCGTCAAACCCGGCCTCCCGATTGAGTTCGATCCGACCAGGCCGATCGGCGCTCGCTCGATTCCCACGCTGAAGGTGCACAAACTGCTGAAAGATATGCCATGGACAACGCTCGAAGATGGTCTTCGGAAAACGTACGATTCATGGAATAGTGTCGATCGTTAACCGCACATCAATGTTCAATCCTTTCACGCATAACACCGTCCGCAAGCACGCCTCCCAGATATGGCGTTTCGCCGTCGCGGGAGGAACCGGCTCGATCATCGACCTCGGGACCCTGACACTGCTTGTGAAGTATGCGGGAGTCTCTCCGAACATCGCGTTCATCATTTCGACGCTTCTCGCCGTGACGGTCGTCTTCGTCATCAACAAGTACTTCACATTCGGGAACAAAGAAAAAAACGTCATGCACCAGGCGCTGAAGTTCGCGCTGGTGTACGGCGTCGCGATCGTCGTGAACATCGCCATGAGCTCGTTCTTCTTCTGGGTGGGATCGAAGTATCTGACGGGAACGATCGACGAAGTGTACGTCGCGCTCATTGCCAAGGCGCTCGCGATCGGCATCGGCGCCGTGTGGAATTACACGTTATCGCATGGGTTTGTCTTTAAGAAGAATGAGGATGTGGATGTGGTGGTGGGGTGAAGATTAGGGCTAGGATTAGGGCTAGGGTGGAATCTTTTTTCAAATTCCCTAGCCCTAGCCCTAATCCTAGCCCTAGTATTCCATTCATGAATACCCTCATCATCGTCCCGAGCTACAACGAGCGCGACAACATCGCGGCGTTGATCGACGCGGTCCTGGGACAATCGCCCGACATCGACATGCTCGTCGTCGACGACAATTCGCCCGACGGCACGTCGCCGCTCGTGCAGGAACTGGTACCGAAGCACGGTGGGCGGCTGCAGCTGCTGTCGCGGAAGGGGAAAGGGGGAAGAGGATCGGCGGTGATGGCGGGGTTCTGCATCGGCTTGGAAAAGGGATACCAACTGCTCTTCGAAATGGACGCGGACTTCTCGCACAAACCCGACGAAATCCCGCTCTTCCTCGAGAAGATTAAACAATATGACTTCGTCGTCGGTTCGCGGTATCTGCCGGGGAGCGAGATTCACGACTGGAGCTGGAAGCGGACGTTCTTCAGCCGCTGGGCGAATCGCTACGCGCGTCTGGTACTGCGGATACCGCTCTCGGACTACACGAACGGGTTCCGCTGTTATCGCCGTGCGACAATCGAGGCGCTCGATCTCGGGGCTATCGACGCGAAGGGGTATGTCGTGCTGTCGGAAGTGGCGTACCAGCTGCACCGCAAAGGATTCAGTCTCGGCGAAGTTCCGACGATCTTCGTCAACCGCCGCCGCGGCATTTCCAATCTCTCGAGCCACGAGATCAAAGAAGCATTTTTCTCCGTGTTGCGTATTCGCTGGAATTATTCGCCATTCGGGCGCAAGGCGCGCGCGAAGCGCATGAGCTGATAGCCTTCGATCTCCGTGACGGGCGTGAGATGTGGAGTCAGCCACTCGGGAATGTTTTTCAGCATGACGTAGCCGATCTGTGCATCTGATAGTTTCTGAAGAACGATATCCGGTTGCAACGGTTGGGATTCCACAAAGAAGCGCCAGCGCTCGGGGAGGAAAGATTCGGAAGGGAATGTGCAGGGTTCCTTTGAACGCCGGAAGATGTTTTGGAATCTGCAGATTGTGGCTGCATGCAGAGCCCGGTTCTGGTAGCTGGACCCAATGAGAGCGCGTGGCTGGATAGCGGCTCCGCTGTAGATCGAACGCTGTACCGCGGCACGATCCCACAGTGTGTCGTTGTCCATCAGGTACATGTACGTCTCGTACCGGAAGTAGGGATAGTGGGGCGTGTAGACGGTCAGGTCCCACGCCACATCGTCGTCCGTCACGATGTGCTGCTGGCCGGGCAGTTTGCTGAGTTCATCCATGATCCGCATGCGTTTCTCGCGCGTTTCGAACGCGGTTCTGCGCTCCTCGAATATGTTCCACTGTGCGTCCGTCGCCTGAATCGTATGGATGCCGACTACGCACAGTCCAAGCAGCGTAATCGTCCATGAGAGCGAAATTTTGTTATTGAGTAATGATCGGATCGCCGCGAGGACGGCAATCCACAGCGGAAAAAACAGAATCTGACGGTAGTGGCTCGAGAATTCCGCTTCCTTGCCCGTGAGCAGCGGCTGATTGAGAACGACGAGGCCCGAGACCAGGAGCACCATCAGGACTTGTGCCGTGTGCGTCCGCCCCGTTTTGCGCGCCGCCAACAGAATCATTACCATCGATGCGACGAGCAGCACCTGCAGCGGCAGTCCCGACGGGAATCGGCGATCAATGAGCCCGAGCCTCTCGAGTGTTTCCGCATACGCCGCGTTGCCGCTCATATTCAGCGTGCCGATGATCCACGGTGATCCGATGATGACGAGAGGCACGACGAGTATCAGGAAGCGCTTCACGCCGAGGCTCCAGTCCGGATCGTTGCGCAACTGCATCAGCAGGAAGAATGCTTCCGCGACGAGGCAGTACGTCCAGTGGAAGGGGTAGGACAGCAGCATGAGACCGATGAGCGCCCCGCGGAGCGCTGTGAGCCCGAATGTGCCGGCGCGGGGGGAGAAAGCAGCCCACAGCCACAGCAGCGGCAGCACGGTCAACGCCTGCGGACTGACGGGGCGCTTCCACCACGTCATCTCGAATCCGAGGAAGAGGATGCCGACGAGCAGCAACCGCCAGCGCTTCTCGGGGAGGACGTGCTTCGTCGCATTCCACAGAATCAAAACGAGCACGAAGGGGAAGAACGCGTCACCGGCGAGGGACATTGTTTTGATATCGAGATGCAGAACGCGCATCGCCGTCCCGAGGATCACTTCGAAGAGATTGCCCAGAGGATAACGCTGGTCGCGACGCTCATAGACGTACGGGTGCCCGATCGATGGATGGCCGTCCGCGACTTCGCGGACGCGCGTAAGGTAGAATTCCTCGTCGCTGCTCTCATTGACGACGTCCGGACGCGCCCATTCGTCCGTCGTCGCAAGCCCGTGCCACAGGGGCAGGTTGATGATCAGCGTTGCGGCGATTGCGACGAGGACGCCCGTAAGAGCGTCTCCGGGGCGTTTGAAGGCTATCCCCATGGCTCAGATAGTAGCAGTACAAGCCGTTTTCCTGTATTCTCCGCGGGAGGGCCCCGTCAGAGCCCGCACTTCAATGCGTCTCCAGCTTTCATCCGCCTTCGCCACAGGCTACGGCGGACAAGTGTCATCCTATGCAGAAAATCGCGATCATCGCCGGCGCCGGCCCCGCGGGCCTGACTGCAGCCTACGAGCTGCTCAAACGCACGGATATTCATCCAATCGTCTGCGAAGCGACGGATGCGATCGGCGGCATCGCGCAGACGTACAACTACAAGGGTAACCGCATCGATATCGGCGGACACCGGTTCTTCAGCAAGGACGAGCGCGTCATGAACTGGTGGTTCAACATTCTGCCGTTGCAGGGCGCCCCCGCAAAGGACACGGCGGAGAAGAAGCACGAAATCGATTATGAGACGGAGGCAACACTGGAATTTTTGTGCGGAGAGGCAGCGGGTGAAGTGCAGGGGGCGAAGAAGAGCGACGGGAAATCCATGTGGGTGACGATGCCCGCACCGAATCCGGAGGAGGACGATCAGGTGATGCTGCAGCGCCCGCGACTGAGCCGTATCTTCTACCGTAAGCACTTCTTCCCGTACCCCATCGGCATCACGCTGTCGGTCGCGCGCAGACTCGGCCTCTGGAACACGTTCCTCATCGGCATGAGTTACATCAAGCGCCAGATGTTTCCGATCAAGGACGAGACGTACCTCGATGCGTTCTACCGCAATCGCTTCGGCGACCGTTTGTACGAAACATTCTTCGAAGCCTACACCGAGAAGGTGTGGGGCGTGCCGTGCAGCGCGATCCGCGCGGATTGGGGTGCGCAGCGAGTGAAGGGGTTGTCTCTCAAGCGCGCAGTAGCGCACGCGATCAAGGATCTCTTCTCGAGCGACTTCAAGAAAGCGCAGGAAGAGCGAGAAACAAGCCTGATCACCCGTTTCTACTACCCCAAATACGGGCCCGGCCAGATGTGGGAGACCGTCGCTAAGCAGGTGGGACAGTGTGGTGGCGCGGTCAGAATGAAGACACGCGTCTCGGGCGTGAAGATGAAAGACAACATGGTCGTCAGCGCGACGATTGAGAACGTCGAGACCGGAGACACCGAGGAAATCGCTTGCGACTACGTGTTCTCCACGATGCCGATCAAGCATCTCGTGGGGATGATGCATCCGCGCCCGCCGGCATCGGTCGTCGAAGTCGCCGAAGGATTGCAATATCGCGATTTCCTGACGGTCGGACTCCTCCTCAAGAAGCTCCACGTCTACGAGGGTGGAAAGAAAGTCGCCACCGATGTTCCCGACAACTGGATCTACATTCAGGAAGGAGGCGTGCGCGTCGGCCGCGTACAGATCTTCAATAACTGGAGTCCCTACATGGTCGCCGATTACGACAAGCACATCTGGATCGGACTCGAATACTTCGTGAACGAGGGCGGCGATCTCTGGGTTATGCCCGACAAGGATCTCATTGATCTCGGCGTGAGCGAGATGGAGAAGATTGGCTTCTGCAAGAGCGAAGACCTTGTCGATGCCTGCGTCCTGCGCATGCCCAAAGCCTACCCCGCATACTGGGGCAGCTACACCAACCTCCATGTCGTTCGCGACTACGTAAACACGATCCCGAATCTCTTCCTGACGGGACGCAACGGCATGCACCGCTACAACAATCAGGACCACAGCATGTTGACGGCGATGATGGCGGTCGACAACATCGTCGACGGACGCACCGATAAATCCAACCTTTGGGACGTGAATCTCGAAATGACCTACCATGAATCGAAAGAACGCAAAGCGTAGAGCAGAAAGCAAAGAGAGAAATAAGGAAATCTTTCATTATTAAAAAATCTCTCTACGCCCTACGCTCTTTGCTCTACGCTCTCCGCATGGTGCTCGAGTTTCTGATACTTGTCGGTGTCCTGCTCTTTGTCCCGTTCGTGTTCGGGAATTTGCCGCTGACACTGTTGTTCCTCTTCTTAGTCGCGATCTGCGTTCCTGTCCTGCGTCTCATCTTCCAGCTCGCGCCGCCGTTCGTTCCCACGCCGATGAAGACGGTGAATGCGATGGTGAAGCTCGCGAATATCCGGAAAGGCGATACCGTGTTCGATCTCGGGTGCGGGGATGGCAGAATATTGCGTGTGGCTGCGGAAAAAGGCGCGCATGCGACAGGGTATGAATTGTCGGTTCCGACGCTCTTCCTCGCCAAATTCCGCACGCGCAAACACCGCAATGTGAGCGTACGCTACGCGGACTTCTGGAAGAAGGATTATCGCGATGCGGACGTTATTTTCTGCTATTTATTGATCCAGAAGATGAAAGTCTTCCACGAGAAGATCTGGCCCACGCTCAAGCCGGGCACCCGCGTCGTATCGCATGCGTTTCCGATGCCGATCAAGCCCGCCGCCCGCGACGGCGACGCGCTGCTGTACGTGAAGTCATGAGTCCAGATCGAGAGAGTCGATGAATTCGCGATAATCTATTCCGAGGTGTTCCAGTGTGTGATAAAGGACAGACATATGAAGGGGTTGCGAATGTCGGCGATTGTCTTTTGTGAATGTTTCGAATTTGTCTCCGCGATATAATTTGCTGTGGGATCCTTTTCCGTGTGAGTCGCCCCCGACAACCTCGGTCACGCCGAATGGGGCAAGTTTCTCAACTAACCAGCGATATTCCGGCACGACGCCTCCCAGTGACGAATAGAGTACTTTGCGCGCTTCGCGCCGCGATTTCTGCTGTGAATGGAGGTGGATGATCTCCCCCCTTTTTTCTGCCGGCGCGTGATCAATCGCCCAGGGGAGGGAGTAAGCCTCAAAATCCTCGTAGACCAGGATGCCGAGTTCTTCGCACAGTTTTTTCTCATCGACTGCTTCAACTGTTTCTCCGATCATTTCACGCATCCGTTTGCCGGCGGATGCCGGGTAGAGCAGGGTCGTTCTTCCTTTATCGACGATGCAGAAGAGTGGCTGAAGATTCAGAGAATCGCCGAATATTGCGGGCAAACGCTCCCAGTATTCCTGCAGCCACCGACGGCAGGATCGCTCTGTCCGCTGCAGGGATTCGTGCGTTTCCTGTCCGATATTCAGATTTGCCATCTGCCCCGCCAGTGTCGCGGATACTTTTCCCTCCGGAGAAATCAGACAGGAATCCGTCTTTTGCAGCCCGTAGGCTGGCTGACTTCCCCCCAAATCGAATGATTCTGTTTCAAAGCCCCAAACATGATTCCTGCTTGCAAGAATTGTGGCACCGAGCGGTTCGTTGCTGACGTAGAATTGGGGATTGCCCTTCGGGTCGCGGAATGTCAGGACGATATGACCCCACGGCCTATGTATAGTTTCTGCGGGAGGGATAGAATTTTGAACGTGCGACAGATTCTCAGCCAATTCAGGCAGAGTTATCTGTTGTACGATTTCATGCAGCGAAGCACGAATGTCTTCCTGCATGCCCGGAAGCCTTCCGATCATTTGCTGCAAGCCCTCCAATGCAGTGTCTTTGCGGTCAAAATAATCCGGGTTGATGTTGTCGTCGAGAAATTTCTGCAGTGTTGTGGAGAACGATGTTTGCATTCCTTCGTCGATATGCACGGACGTCCTTGCCATCACGTCTGTCAAAATTGAAGTCCGGATCATCCTAATACCCATTCCTACAAATCCCCATACAGCATCGTTGCTTCCTTCCTTCTGGTAACGTTGTGTCAGTCCGGAGAGAAGATAACGTATCTGAAATGCGAGTCCGGTGATCGTGCGCGCGACAGCTTCACCCGACTGGACGAAGGCGGGCTCGCGCTCGAATGTCTCGCTGACTGCGGCTGTCGTCTCTTTGATCCATGCGTTCACTTCATCATTCGATTTGAGCAGAAAGGGGAATCCGGATTCACGCAATGTTTCTTCCACGACTGCGTCGAGAAATTTGTATTGGTCTAGATCCAATTTTCTACCACCCGACCGGGCGAGTTCGATCGACGGCATTGCCTGTTCGAATTGATCGAGATAGGGATAGAGCGAGTCGAGTGTCTCATTCTGCTTGCTCAGAGCTTGAGTGAGCACAGCGAAACGTCGCGGAGCACTATTGGGGATGCTTTTGAATTCGCCGCGTCCTTTTTTGACGTATCGAATTACCTTTTTGCTGCTTCTGTACGATCGCGTATCGAATGCGATATCGACTATTGCCGCCGTCTCTGCCGGCAGATGAAGCATCTCATGATCGCTAAACCCTTCCATATATGTATAATGTAAAACATTTTTTATATAACACAAGTAATAGCAAATATCGTATAGCCGGGCTATTCGCTCAGTCGTTGTTTCTCTTTGGCTGGGAAGGCGTCCACACACAAAACAACGGGCAGCAAAGCTGCCCGTGTCATAGGTTCTCCATGCCAAACGTGGACTCAGGAGAGACGATTGTTGGACGGATAGAAACGGACCTTGCCCCGGTTTTCGGGATCCGGCATCCATCTTCCGTCGGGGAGACAGCTCGGCGGCGCGCAGGAAAAGGTGTAGCAGCCGATCTGCTTTCCTTCCGCCTCGTCGCCCGGATACAGCATGACGGGCTCGCCCGGCCAGATGATGGTGTCGCATGCGCAACACCGGGTGGCCATCGACGACAGTTCTTCGGCCGTCAGCGGCTCATACCCGGGAGGATAATCCATTCCCAGCTCGCGCGTCTCGCCGAATGCACTGAGAACGTAGTCTTTGTGTATTCGTGGAGGCGGGGCCGGAGGCACGGCGGGTGCCGGGGACTTTCCTCCGGTAAAAAAGGTCTTGAGAAAATCGGTACGGAACATATCGGACTCCTTTGTTCTGATGTTCTGGCACAGATACTGCCCCAACCTTCACATAAAGGCTGGGGAATACCTGCGGTTCGATGAAGCGAATGACCGGCTGGTCATGGTATGCCTGTCCGTTCCGTCCGGCAATCAGGCGTATTATGCCGGCGGAATCGCCTCCAACTGCGGGATGATGTGATTGATCAGATGGTAGTTCGCGTTTCTTTCATCGATGCGGGAGGAAAGATAATCGTCTGTCTTGCGCGTCAGTCCCGTCGGCGTCACCACGCACAAAGCGATGTCACGATCGGCGCATTTTTCGGTCATTCCAGGTCTGTGCATCGCCCCGAAGCACAATTTGGCGACGTCTGTTCTTATTGCAGCAATTAACCTTACACATTAGCGGTCTACCGTGGAGGCATGAAAAACCACCACGCTTACCAACTCGCAGCCATGAAAGCAGCGCTCGTTGAACG
>Ga0163150_10000759_pt1 | contig 58054 bp, 43 predicted proteins | sample OliLakLV19P2IB_FD_148628 | JGI IMG/M metagenome (GOLD analysis project Ga0163150, IMG submission 148628) | Freshwater microbial mat bacterial communities from Lake Vanda, McMurdo Dry Valleys, Antarctica - Oligotrophic Lake LV.19.P2.IB | ecosystem: Environmental > Aquatic > Freshwater > Lake >...
GATGAGAGACGAGGAGATTAGGCGGGACGCTGAGGAATTGAGATGGGACGAGGAACCGGTGGCTAGCGCCATGCCGCTCAGTTTGGTCGACGGTGATCGAGACGAACGAGTCGAGGATGAAGTCTTTTGGGTTTGTTTCGAGGTTGGCCGCCTGAAGGCGGAACTACTAACGAATTTGCCAATCATGGTGCGGCCCCGCTTTCGTCTAGATTGCTTACGTTGTCTTGCGAGTGCTTTAGCGTCAAGCTGTCCGATAAGGATAAAGTCGTGTCGTAGATGAAAGCTCCGGTGCTTGGGTTGACGCCGATGATTTCTCCTAGTGCAATCTGATCCACGGCTGATGTGAGTACTCCGCCTAACCTGAACTTAGATGGATTCACTCCGGCAGTCAGATCGATTCGAGGATGATACGGATCGGGACAATGACAATTTAAAGTCACCGGAAAATACAGAGGGGCACTCGGTGACGTTGTGATAACTGGAGCGATCGGCCACCTTACGTTCGATGGTGAGAACATAGGTGCTCGCGTAAAACTTCCGCCGCTTGGAAGTTGATAATCTTGCGTCCAATAAAACCGAATTCCGAACCGACCATCCGAGCCGGCCGAAACTACCATCGGTCGCAATCCGTCGCCTGGACGAAATGGATAGATGCCTGTACCAGTTGTAGGAAGATCATTTGCGGGATCAAAACCGTCGTCGGCAAACGTTGGATCGTACGGATCGGTCGCAGAAGCACCGATCAATGGATCGGGGTTCATTGGCGATATGCTATTTACTCCTGCTGGCCAGCGTAGCCAACGAATCGGCTTGCCCCACGCATCGACAAACTCCTGCAAGCCGTCACCGTCAGTATCGGCAATCTCGGAAGCGCCAAACGATTCCATCGCTGAAACGCCGCCGATAAACGTACCTTCCACAATCATGAAGAGCAGCTCTTCGTTGAGGTACTCGTTTTTTGTAAAATGCAAACTAGAGTTGATACGACTGATGATCCGAAGAAATTCGGCTGGTGGTTGGACTTGCATTAAGACAGGGAATCCACCGACGACGAAGCCGGTCGAGACGTGAACCGGTGGATTTGCATTCAAGGCACCTGTGGGCAACACACCGACACAGAGGTCACCGATACGATCCGGCATCTCCATCCGCATCATGTCGCGAATAGCTGCGATTCGAACCCGCTCGCGAAGGAGTCCCATCGGTGGGACCCGAGGGGATGAGAATGGTGATCCTCGGCCAGGAACAACTGGCCAATTGGAATCGCCAGCCCGCTCGTATAGCGGTCGCTTTTTCGGATTCTCGACGGGGAAATTCTGGACGAGAACGAAGGCTCCGGATGGACCTGGCGGTGGGACGTAGGTGATCGACTTGGTCAAATATTCATCGAATCGCTCGTTGAGAATGGCATCGATCTTGGTGATAGTGCCACGTGTTTTGGCGGCGAGGGTGTCTTGTTGAGCGCCGCGAAGGGCACCGACGACTATGCCGGCTAAGATACCGAGGATGACGATAACGACCATCAGTTCGATGAGCGTGAAAGCCCGTCGGGATGACGGAATCGTTTCAGTAAGTGAGCGGCACGGCGCTAGCCGCCGGTGTTTGCGAGTGGATTCTGAAACTGAAGAACCAGTGGCTAGCGCCAGACCGCTCAGATTGGACGATGGTAATTGTGATTTGCGTTTTGTTCGCGGAGCGAATAACGACCAATTTTTATTCATAGTAAATTCTCCTCGCTCACTTCGCTACGGAGCCGTCAAGGATGTCATCAAGGTTCGGCCTTCGGTACAACTTGCGGCGTTGTCAGCAATGCCGCGCGAACGCTCGTAGGTTGGTTGTCCCTTGAGGTTAATGGGCAACAACAATCGATTCACAACGACATCCAGACTACTCGGTGCCGATCCAGGTATGTACGAATCACCGCTTGGCATCGTCCAATAGGCTGCTAGTCGATCGGGGAGCCCAGAACGCGGGGAAATTGCCAATTCTTGCGCCATGAATCCACCGTAGATGTCATCAAGTCCTGGTCCGATGACTTGAAATTTCTTGTCTTCAAGAAACAAATTCGAACGAAACCATGCAAGGAACTCGGCTGCCGTCATGGGGCTTGCGACGCGGACAGGCACCGGGGTTCTTGCGATATTCGAAACGAGCGGTCGGATTGCACCAAAATTTTCTCCCGGTGGCGCCAAGCTACCGATGGTCGGCGTTCGTTGATAAAAATTTGCGTACAATTTGGTGCCACCTTTTAGGAAAACATACGTTCTCGAATCGAAATAAACGAACGGAGCAGAGCGTGCCAAATCAGGGCGCCCCAAATAGACAGGTAGAAGGTCGTTTTTTGCGGCATTGCCTAAGTATTCTTTTTCGTCATTGCTAATATTCACAGTCGTTCCACCGGATTGAACTTGCTCGAGCGTCAAGCGATTCGTTTTGAACTCGAACATCGAATTGCTGCGAGACACGTTGTATTGAAAGGGGGGTTGACCGGCAATTAAACCAATCAAAAACGGTCCGCCATCTCCGGTAAACGGCTTCTGCGGATTTGAACTGAAGCCGCCAAGAAAGAAGACTAGTGCTTCAGCCGGATCCATCACTTTGAGGTCGGCTGCCGTGTATGTAGGCGTAACCACCGTTTCGTCGAAGTCGTTGCGGATTCCAGCGACAAAGCCTGACGTCGCGTTCCACGGATTTCCGCTCCACCCTTGACCGGCAAGCTTCGCTGGATCTGGATCGAGCAGGTCCAATTCTGATTGCAGAATTTGCGGGAAGGCTTTTCGAAGATGGCGTTCCATGATCTGCCAACTGCTGCCGTCGGGCGGATAGTCGCCGTACTTGTTGTGATATTTTTCGACCGCTTCGGCAAGCGTGTCGACTTCGAGTTTATAAGTTCCTTCTGAAGCCGCATTTACAGCCCGCATGACAGTTGGGACTAGCAAACCGACTAGGACGCCGATGATCGTGATTACCACCAGGATTTCGACGAGCGTGAAGCCGGCAGGGATTAAGAACCGGCGGCTAGCGCCGGGCCGCTCACAAAGGGAAGGCAGTTCAGGGGACATGGTACAACCTCCGTGGAGTCTTTGGCTTTGGGTTTGTTGGTAAAAAGTTCGTTGCATGGTTAGCCTGCCTTACTTAAGGACGTAATCATTTCGATCATGGGAAGGAAGAGAGCGATGACGATAAAGCCGACCGCGACGCCGAGGAAAACGATCAACAATGGCTCGATCAGTTTTGTGAGTCCTTCGGTCATGACTTTGACTTCTTCGTCGTAGTTATCAGCCACCTTATACAACATCGTGTCTAGCTCGCCGGTCTCTTCGCCGACGTCGACCATATTGACGACCAAGTCATCGATGACGCGAGTTCGAGCTTTCATGAACCACATCGCAAGACAAATAGCGGCGCCAACACCCATGACTTTGAGAGCCATATCTTGCATCGCCATATTCGTTCCGCCGGTCGGTAGCCCTTCACCTACTTTGCCGCCCGCGCTGACACCTTTACCGGAGGTCATGGCGACCGATAGGATCATGACGCCGGGAAAGGATCCCATCAAAACCCAAAAGAAGGCGGCCATCGGGTGCATCCCGAGCGTCGAGTTGTCCTTCATCGGTTTCGAAATCACTTCGCCTTCGCGGATGGCTTCGATAACTTTGTTGAAGATCTTTTCGAACATCGCGTTGTTAGCGGTCTCGCGCGTAATGTTCAGCCCTTCTAAAATCGGAACACCGCTGGTGACGAGCGTTCCAAGAGTACGCGTGGTTCGAGCAAGAATATTCTTTTCGAGCAAGCCACCGAAGACGGGGACTTTGATAATGAACTGATCGAATCCCATCCGTCCGTGATTGAATTTTTTGGCGAGCTTAATGATCAACCAATAGGTCACGGGGATCAAAATCAGCAAGAACCAATACTTCGTGACGTATTCGCTCATCGCGACCAACAATTGCGTCACGGCCGGGAGCTTGATTTCCATTTCGGCAAAGAGCTTTTGGAACGTCGGGACGATGAACGCCATAATACCGGCCAGGATCAAGCAAGCGACAATCACGACGACGATCGGATAGATCATAGCCCCTTTGACTTTGCGCTTTAACGATTCCGATGATTCTAAGAATTCCGAAAGGCGTTTGAGAATGGTTTCGAGGGCACCGCCCGCCTCGCCAGCTTTTACCATGTTGACGTACAATCGGCTGAAGACCTTGGGGCATTTCGCCAAGCCTTCGGAGAGCGTCGATCCGGTTTCGATTTCATCGCAAACATCCATCAACGAGTTCTTAAGTCTGCCAGGCTTGGAATTGTTTTCCAAAATCTTCAAGCTTCGCAAGATCGGCAAGCCGGCGTCTTGAAGGATCGATAACTGGCGAGTGAACGTCGAGATATGAGCGCTCTTAGCACCGCCGATGGCGAACGATCGCTTTTTCTTGCCGCCTGCTTTCTTGGAAACGGCGCTCTTTTTCAGCGAGATCTTGGTTACGAAGTAACCCATTTGGCGAATCGTAGTCTGTGCTTCTTCTTCGCTGGGTGCCTCGATCACGTCCTTGATCTCTTGACCGGTTCGGTCCATCGCTTCGAATTGATACATCGGCATGATCGACGTGTCCTATACTAAAAGGCTTGGTGTGTGTTTTGGTTTATGAGCAATTTGTACGTTAGCTATCATGGACGGTCTCTCGGACGATTTCATCAAGGGTCGTAATACCTTGGACCGCAAAGCCAAGGCCATAATCGCGAAGCGGAATCATGCCGTATTTAACGGCAGTAGCTCGCAGTTCGTCGGTAGGCGCATTTCGCAAAATCATGTCGCGCATTTCATCGTTCATGATCATCAATTCGAATAACCCCAAGCGACCTTTGTAGCCAGTGTTGTTGCACGAATCGCAACCTGCTCCACGATAAAACTTTTTGGCCTTCAATTCGTCGACGTTCATCCCGAGTTCAAAAAACAGTTCTTTGGATGGCTCGGTCTCTTCGCGGCACTTGGTACAAATGCGGCGGACTAAGCGTTGAGCTAAAATCGCTTCGACGGTCGCGGTCAGCAAGAACATTGGAATCCCCATGTCCTTCAATCGCGTAATCGTGCTCGGCGCGTCGTTGGTGTGCAACGTGCTAAAAACAAGATGGCCTGTCAGCGATGCTTGAATGGCGATTTCCGCTGTTTCTAGATCGCGGATCTCACCGACGAGAATAATGTCGGGGTCTTGTCGCAAAATTGCTCGCAAGCACGAAGCAAACGTAACGCCGATCGCATGATCGATCGGGATCTGAATAATTCCATCGATATCGTATTCAACTGGGTCTTCGGTTGTGATTATTTTCTCTTCAATATCATTCATTTCGGACAGCGCCGAATAAAGCGTCGTCGTTTTGCCCGATCCCGTCGGGCCCGTCACCAACACGATGCCGTTGGGACGTTCCATGACTTTGCGGAACTCCGTCATCGTGTGCTCGTCCATTCCGACTTTATCGAGCGATAGCGACACCACCGATCGATCGAGGACTCGCATGACCACGCTCTCACCGAACATGGTTGGCAATACGCTGACTCGCAAATCGATCGGATGTCCACCGACCATCAGCTCGATGCGTCCGTCCTGCGGCAGCCGTCGTTCGGCAATGTCGAGATTCGCCATGACTTTGATGCGCGTCGTAATCGCAAAGGCCAAATGCCGTGGCGGAGGCACCATCTCATAGAGCACCCCTTCCGCTTTGATACGAATTCGAAACTCGTCCTCGAACGGCTCCAAATGAATATCCGACGCGTGGTCCTTAATCGCCAGCAACAACACAAGATTCAACAGCTTTCGAACCGGAACGCTATCGGCAAGAGCTTCGGCACCATCCAAATCGAATGGGCCGTCGGCACCGATGGCGCGAGCCGCTTCGGCTAATTCTTCATCGTTCGCCAACGACGCGACCAGTTTTTCGACGCTCTCGCTATCGGACGAATAGTAGCGTTCGATCGTCGCTTTGATCTCGCGTTCGGTGGCAACCCCCATCTCAATGTCGTAGCCCAAGAACGTTCTGAGCTCATCTTGGATCGATAAGTTTTGAGGGTCACAGGTCGCGACGGTCAGTCGGTTACCTTCAAACTTAACAGGAACAACGCGATATAGCTGAGCCATCGATTCGGATAGCTTATCGAGCAACTCCTTGCTGAGCGTGGTTTCGCTCAACTGGATAACTTTCATCCCCTGCTGCTCGGCTAACGCTTGCGTCAATTGCTCGTCGGTAATCAAGGCCATGTCTTCGGCCAACTTACCCAACAAAACGCCCGGCTGCTGATGCTGTTCTTCCAGCAACAACTGAAGTTGGTCGTCAGTGATGAAACCCATATCGACCAAAATTTGACCGATGCGACGCGACGCCATATACGATTATCCTTCGTGATTGAATTCTTCAGTTGCCGATTCATCGCCCATGCCGCGACGGTAATTTACGATTCGCTTGGCCAAGTCATCCGGCCGATGCGACTTCGACAAAATGTCTTCAACAATGACTTTGTCGTCTTTCCATAAGGCGAAAAGAGCGTCGTCCATCAAGTTCATTCCGAACTTGGCTCCCGTTTGGATCGCCGAGTTGATACGGAACGTTTTGTTTTCGCGGATCAAGTTCGCGATACCTGGCGTTACGACTAAAACTTCGTAGGCGGCACAGCGACCTCCGCCTTTCCTGGGCACTAAGGTCTGAGCTACCACGCCGATCAACGTCGAACTCAATTGCGTTCGAACTTGATCTTGGAGGTTCCCAGGAAAGGCATCGATGATTCGGTTGACCGTGCCTTGGGCACTGTTGGTATGGAGCGTTCCGAAAACTATGTGACCTGTTTCAGCAGCGCTGATCGCCGCTTGAATCGTTTCCAAATCTCGCATTTCGCCGACCAAAATACAGTCGGGGTCTTGCCGCAAAGCGCGGCGAATAGCTTCGGCGAAACTCGGAACATCGACTCCGACTTCGCGCTGGTTGATCGTCGATTTTTTATGTTCGTGGTAAAACTCGATCGGATCTTCGATCGTGATAATATGATGGTCGTGCTCTTCGTTGAGGAAGTTGATCAAGCTCGCTAAGGTGGTGCTCTTCCCCGATCCGGTCGGACCGGTAACTAGAACTAAACCTCTGGGTCGCTGAACCATCTTGACCACCGAGTCCGGCAACCCCAACTGTTCGGGCGTCAATTTATCGTTCGGAATCTGCCGCAAGACCATCGAGATGTTGCCGCGCTGCTTAAAAATCGAGACGCGGAATCGAGCTAAGGTGCCAAACGCAAATCCAAAGTCCGAACTGCCGCTCTCTTGAAGCTCGCGCTGGCAACGTTCGGGGGCGATACTCTTCATCAACTGCATCGTGTCGTCGGCCTCTAAAGTCTTGGTCTCGAGCTTCCGCATCCGACCGTGAAGTCGAAAAACCGGAGGCTGACCCACGACGATATGAATGTCGCTGGCTCCCTGCTTAATGGCAGCCGATAGGAGTTTGTCGATCAGAACTGTGGCCATGAAATGCGAACAATCCGTTAAAAGAGGGGTACGGAGTCAGTAAAATGTGAAAAGGAGAATAGTTGGTTCACTACTATCTTATTCACCGTTCCGAAAAACGACGCTGAGATGCCTCAAAATGAACCATATTCGCAAGGTTGTCGGTTCTGCCATTGCGGCTCAAAGATGGGCACTAGGCCGCCGATAGGTGTTCGCATGAACACTGTTTAGCTACCATTCTTACGAGGGTCGACCCGCGAAGTCGACTTTGGATTCAAGGAGAACCGAGCCGGCAAAGCAGGCTCGATGGTCAGCTCGACCGAACGAAGCGGGAGTACTGTTACGATGCTGAGCTAGGCATGCTCTTTCGCGTATTCGGCGATAAGTGTCGCCATCGCCAAACCTTCCTGCTCGGTTTTCTTGGCGGTTCGATAAACTTCGTCGAGCGTGGTGATCCCGTTCATGACTTTTCGAATACCGTCGCAGTAAAGCGTTGTCATACCGAACTTTATGGCTTCTGTACGCAATTCGGCGGCCGAGACGCCTTTGAACATCAAGTCTCGAATCTTGCCGTTGATCAACATAAGTTCGTAGATGCCGATTCGACCTCGATACCCCTTTTTCTGGCAGTAGGGGCACCCTTTGCCTTTGGCAAATTTTCCGTGCTTAGCCATCTCTGGCGGAATCCCAGCCTCTTCCAAAACCGCTTCACTCAGCACCACATTATGCTTGCACCGAGTACAAATTTTTCGGACCAGCCGCTGAGCCAAGACGGCGATCACGCTGCTAGCCACCATGTACGCGGGCACACCCATATCCGTCATTCGAGTCACCGCACTGGGCGCATCGTTCGTATGCAGTGTACTAAAAACTAAGTGTCCAGTCAGAGAAGCCTGGATTCCCATCTGGGCAGTCTCGGTATCACGCATCTCACCCACGAGGATGACGTTGGGGGCCTGGCGCAACATGGCGCGAATAATACGAGCGAAGTCGAGTCCGATATTGTGTCGGACTTCGACTTGGTTGATCCCTGGGAGGTAATATTCGACGGGATCTTCGGCGGTGATGATCTTTCGATCGGGGCGATTAAGGGCGTTTAAGCTAGCATAAAGTGTCGTCGTTTTTCCGGAGCCGGTCGGTCCAGTGACGAGGAGGATGCCGTTGGGTCGCTTGATGAGGTTGGTAAAATTCTTGAAATCGCGATCGGAGAGGCCAAGCTGTTTGACGCCAACCTTGATGTTGTCCTTATCGAGCAGGCGCATGACGCACGACTGACCGTGGTTGGTTGGGATGATACTGACGCGAAGATCGAGCTCCTTTTCGCCGACGGTGATTTTGATTCGACCGTCCTGCGGTCGTCGCCGTTCGGCGATATCCATTTTGGCGAGGATTTTGAGGCGCGACATGATGGCTCCCAGCAACCGTCTGGGGGGGCTGTCGCGTTCGACCAGCGCGCCGTCGATTCGATAGCGAATTCGGACACGGTCTTCGAACGGTTCGACGTGGATATCGGAAGCTCGAAGTTGGACGGCTTCTTGGATCATGTAATGGACAAGGCGGACGACCGGAGCGCTCTCCTCGTCCATTTGGTCGTCTTTACTGAGTTTATCCTCTTCGGTTTCGGTAAAGTCGATTTGGGTATCGGTGAATTCTTGGAGCATCGAGTCAGCCGACTCGCCTTCGGTCTGACCGTAGTAGCGATTGATGGCTTCCTGGATATGCTCTTTGGGAGCGAGAGCCGTGTCGACCTTACGGTTGAGAATAAACCGCAATTTTTCGATGGTTTCGATATCAAACGGGTCAGAAATGAGGACGCGAATCGTATCGTCGGTTTCGGAGACGGGGATGATTTTGTTTTCGCGAGCGACCGATTCGGGGACTAGCTGGATCACTGCGTCTGGAATTCGAAGGCTTGAGAGATCGACGTATTCGAATTTATGGAATTCGGCGAGGGCCCGGGTGACTTCTTCTGGTGTGCAATATTGCAGCTCGACCAGGCAGTCTCCGACCTGCTTCCCTTCCTTCTTGGCCATACCCGCCGCTTCAGACAACTGCTCCAGGCTGATCGTCCCTTTCGAGAGCAACAAGTCGGTGAAATCACGCGTCGGACGGTTCATGCTGGACTTTCGTGGAGCAATCGAAAAGGACAAGAGCTTACCTAGATTATACAGCATCTTCCAGATTACAAGATGCGAAATTCCAGGCGAGATTTTCGAGTTCTCGGCGAAACGCTGTTAAGAAACAAAAAAAGCTCCCGGAAGTGAACGAGTCCCAGGGGGGGCAGAGGACTGCGAGGTACTTTCCGGGAGCCAATTTTTGTATATTCGACGAGCTTCGGAACGTCCTCGATTCGAGATCGTCCGATTGCTCACTGACATCGGGGACAATAGATGGCTTGCGGAGTGCAGGTCAAGCTGAGTTTCGAAAAAAGAGCAGACTTTGATCGCCGAAGGCTAGCATTTTCTATTATGGTTGGCGTAGGCAACTTACCCCTTTGCCCGTTACAATTCGATCTCGAATTTGTATTTATGATTGTTAAGAGCTATGTCCAACTCTATCGTTACCTTGAATTGTCCTACGTGCAAACGTCCATATGCTTTACAGCCGATTCGAAAGTCGATGCCGTTTTGCAGTCATCGATGTCAAATGGCCGACCTGGGACGCTGGATGAACGAAGAAGTTGGACTGCCTTGCGAAGAGTCGGATGATGGACCCGAGGATGAGCAACCGCCAACCGTTCGCGAATGGCGATTTGATTAGAGTCGGCCGAGAAAAGAAAGAGTGTTCGGTAGCGTTTGCGAGGAACACGCCCTTGAGAGGCATGAAGAAAACTGAGCCGACGGCGCACGGAAGAACGCCTTACATGACTGACTCCATGAATAGTTCTACGAATCAAGAATCAAATGCTCCGAAGATGTCATCGACAGATGGAACAGTCGCCGTCCCACGAGCGAGTATCGATTGGTATCGTTCGTTACCTTGGTGGCGACTGCTTTCTCAAAGCGTTTCGATTTCTTGGCGAGCTTCGCATCTTTTACTCGCCGCTATCGCCCTTTGGGTTACTTTTCTAGGCTGGCAGCTCGGTGAAAATTGCTTTCGACCGGATGGGATCGAGACTCTTCCGCTTTCGACTTTCATTCGACAAGTTCGCTTTGAGAGCGGCGTCTTCGGTGGACACCACATCCTTCCATTCTCTACGGGGAGCACTTTTACTCTCGACGCTCGGAGCATGGCTTATATTGCGTTCGGAATCGTTTGGACGATCGGTGTCTGGGCGTTCGCAGGTGGACTTCTAGCTCGACGCAGTCTGATGGAGATGGGAATCCGAACGTCGGTTGGGTGGGGACCAAGCTGCCGCTTGATCTGCAAACGTTGGTTGTCGATGGTTTGGGCGATCGCCATGCCATTGTGCGGTATGCTCGGCCTATTGCTGTTTCCAATAGTTCTGGGGCTGTTAGCCAGACTTGGGGTGGTCGGGCAATTCGTTTCGCTGGTCTTGATGATCCCAACGGTTTTTGTAGCGATCGGAATTGGTTGGTGTACAGCGATTACCGCCTTTGGATTTCCGCTAAGTATTTGTGCGATATCGGCAGAGAAGAACGCCGATGCTTTCGATGGTGTGTCGCGATCGGCTGCTTATGTTTTCCAGAGACCGATGACGATTCTCGTGATCTTGCTGCTCGCTTTAGGACTTGGATGGATTGGCGATTTCATTATCGGAGTTGTGCTGTCGACAGGCGAATCGATTGTCTGGTCGGCTTTTTCGATTGGAGCTGGCAGTAATATTCAAGGGCGCATGAGTGTCGAGGGTTCCCTTCGCCAGTACCTGCTGCATTTTGCTCGAACGATATTGCCAGTCCTCCGATTTTCTTTTTTGTTTTCCTTTTTTTGGAGCGCTTCTGCGGCTGCCTACCTCACGCTTCGCTGGGAAATCGACAACACCGATTTCGATGAACTGGATTTACAGGAACTGGGCGAGCCGATTCCGATTCCAGAAGTCAAATCGGAGATGAGCAATGCGTGAGCTACGCTTCGACTGAGAAGAGCACCGAAGCGGCTTGTCCGTAGGGGGTGAGGCTGGTTTTGATAAAGCAAGGTTTCGTCCAAGCTTTAGGCTGACCATGAATCACTTGAATGGGACAGTCGGCGGAAGCCTGTTGGTGATTGAGAGTGGCAGGCACCAATCGATCGGCGATGCCTGCAAGCGATGCGCAAAGCTCCATGACACCAGCACCGGCACCGGCGTCGCCGACAAATCCTTTGATGGCCATTACGGGCACGTCGCCAACACTTTTGGCGATACCTTGAGCTTCACTGGCGTCCAAATCGATCATCCCTTTGGCGCTAGCGTTGACATGATCTATCTGCTGCGCGTCGATGTTCGCGCGTTCGAGCGATTGAGAGATCGAACGAGCGACCGCGTCGGACGAACCTCCCCACGAACGTTCGGGTCGACCGAAGGTACTCGACCAGCTCAAAAGTCTCGCGATCGGTTTGGCTCCCCGAGCGTCCGCATGCGAACGACGCTCTAATACAATGACACCCGCACCGGATCCAGAAACTGTTCCATCGCGATGTCGATCGAATGGTTTGCAAGCCGCTTCGGGTTTCTCATAGGAAGTCGAGTAGTTCGCTTCATCGCGCTGCAGCAATCGTGTCAGACTTGTCTTGCTTCCGCTCGCTCCAACGAGCATACAATCGGCTTGTCCACGTCGAATGACGTGAGCAGCGTCGATGAGCGACGTTAATCCGGATGTTTCGTCACTGGTTAAAGTATTGTTTGGGCCTCGAGCATCGAGCCAAATACCGACATGGCAAGCTGGCATATTGGGAAGCGACTTGAGCATCCACAGCGGATACATGTGCTCCATCGCATTGGCTCCCCACCGCTGGTGCTTCATCTCGCTTCCATCTCGACAAAGCTGAACAATACTTCGAATGTCTTCGTTTTCGCTGAAGAGCATCTCTGAACCGAAAACCGTTCCGATGCGATCGGGCTGAACGCTTCCTGGCTCGATCCCAGCTTGTCGGCATGCCATGACCGAAGCGGCGAATGCTATCTGAGATTCGATGCACATAACCTTTAACGACTTACGAGGCTGTACATACGATTTTGGCTCGAAATGGTTGATCAAGCCCGACATCCAGCGTCGCCCGTTCACGGCATCCGTCGGCTCGGTAAGCACGACACCACCTTGCTGGTCGAGCAGCGATTTCCAGAACGCTTCTGCCCCGACGCCAATCGGTGAAACGACCCCAAAACCGGTCAAAACGATATCATCTTCAGGACTAGGCATGAATTCAAACTTGAACAACGAGCAAATCTGGGTCGACGATCCGGGTCACTATCATAGTCTTCTTCGTGGAAAAATGAATCGATGCCGATGCGGCCTGCGCTAGGTTGCCAAAACGCGACATGTTCCTTGAATTTTTTACGCATCAAAAACTTTCATTTGATGCGATTTCGCCACATGATAACCGTTCAATTCAAGAAAAACCAGAAGAAATGCGGTTGGCATAGGCATTGCGATCTTCGAAGGCAAGGACCCTTCAGATGCACAAATACAGAACCCTACTTTGCCTATCTTTAAGCCTTGCCGCGATGAACATCGTGTTGCACAGCATGTTCGTGTTCGGCCAAGCTTCCTTCGCTCCATCGACGGAGCCAGGATGGCGAAGAACCAATATCGGATGGGAGCAGGCAGATTCCCTTCCCATTCGTAACTTGGAAGACTCGGAATCCAGTGTACTTGAATTCCCGGCTTTGAGTCTGTCGATCGAAACAGTTCATCATACGCATCGATTGGCATTGCCCATTGCGATTACTGGTTTCATCGCATGTTTTGGTTCGTGGGTTCTCTTGCATTGGCCAACGACTTCTCGCGAAGTATAAAAGTATGATAATTCGACGATCTCAAGAGTCGTAAATGTCAATCATTGTGAGCGGCTCGGCGCTAGCGGCTTGTTGATTTAATCCTTGCGGCTGGCGATTAAATCAACGAGCCGCTAGCCTAGATTATTCATCAGCCGTAACGCGTTAGTTTCCGGTTTCTTAGCAATCCGCGTGAACCGGACGCTAACGCGTTCCGGCTGATTTAGGTGTATAATTGGGAACTAAATTGTCCGTGATTCGTTTCCATATAGAACAGAATGAATGCTACGTTTATGAGCGATGCTAGCCCGCCGGAATCGACATCGACTTGGTCACCTTTGAGCGCCAAGCAGCGACGGGTACTCGGTACCTTGATGGAAAAATCCAAGACGACGCCCGATGCTTACCCGATGACGTTTACGGCTTTAACCACCGGCTGCAACCAAAAAAGCAACCGTGCTCCGATCACGAATTTCACAACCGAGATCGTAGAAAAGACGGTCGACGAACTGAGAGCTCTCGGGGCTGCCACGCTGGTCCAAGGAAACGGGCGAGTCGAAAAAGTTCGACACTATGCTTATCAATGGCTTGGGTTGAGCAAGGTCGAAGCGGCGGTAATGACCGAGCTGCTTTTACGTGGCGAGCAAACGGTCGGCGAACTTCGAACACGGGCTTCGCGATTGGAACCGATCGCCGACATCGGTGAATTGCAAAAGCTTTTGGAAGCCCTCGAGTCGCGAAACCTGGTTGTCATGCTGACGCCTTCTGGTCGCGGCCAAATGGTTTCCCACAACATCTATCCCGAATGGGAACTCGAGCAGCTTCAAAAGACCATTGCCGCCGGTGGTTTCGCGGTCGACGAACAAGATGATGATGATGAGCAACCTACCGCTACGAGTTCGATGGCGGCAAGAACTCCAGCTCCATCCTTTCGACAGACCAGCGAAATGGGATCGGTGACTCAATCTGAATTCGATGAATTGCGTTCCGAGCTCTCACGATTGTCGGCTCGAGTCGAGCACCTCGAACGTGAACTCGGGGTTACGACGTAAAATATACGAACAAGTCATTCCATTTTAATTTTCGAGATCAGCATGCGAATACTAACATCGCTCTTTGTCCTCTGTCTTTCAGTCTCGGCGATCGCGGCTGATAAGCCTAACTTTGTGTGGTTGATCTCCGAAGACAATTCCATTCACTATTTGAAGCATTATTTCCCGACAGGAGCAGAGACACCACGGATCGTCGAGCTAGCCTCGCACGGTCTGACATTTCAACATGCTTTTTCGAACGCCCCAGTCTGTTCGGTAGCTCGGTCGACTTTGATCACCGGTTGCTATGCACCGCGGATCGGTACGCAATATCATCGTCGCGCCGTTAGCGTTCCGATGCCGGCCGGGCTCAAGATGTTTCCAGCCTCTCTTCGCGATGCTGGCTACTACACCAGCAACAATCAGAAGAAGGACTACAACGCTGACGAGACGCCGGGTAATTGGGACGCATCGTCCGGTTCAGCATCGTGGCGCAATCGAGGCGAGCACCAACCGTTCTTTTACATGCAAAGTTTTACAACGACTCACGAAAGTTCGCTGCATTTCGATCCATCGGTCATGCAGACTGAAAAGACTAAGACGGACCCGCAATCGGTCAAGCTGGCTCCGTATCATCCCGATACGCCGACTTTTCGCTATACCTTGGCTCGCTATCACGATCGCATCCAACAAGTCGACCAGCAAATTGGAGAGGTTGTTGATCAATTAAAGGCCGATGGCCTACTTGAGAATACTTTTATTTTTTACTTCGGTGATCATGGCGGCGTGCTTCCGCGCGGCAAAGGATACGCCTACGAAAGCGGTCTGCATGTACCGCTGGTCATTCGCATTCCGGAGAAGTATCGATCGCTTTCGGCATGGGAACTTGGCTCTCGCGTCGATGGTTTTGTCAGCTTTATCGATTTCGGCCCAACGCTTCTCAATCTAGCAGGTGTTTCGGTACCGACCGATTTAGTCGACGGGCGCCCATTTTTGGGAGCCAATGTTTTGGCAGCAGCGATCGACCAGCAAAACAGTGCGTTTGGTTATGCCGATCGCTTTGATGAAAAGTACGACTTAGTACGAACACTTCGCGTTGGCAAATTCGAATACGTCCGCAATTATCAACCATTTAATTACGATGGACTTCATAATAACTATCGCTACATCATGCCCGCGTATCAAGACTGGCTTGCTCAGTTCAAAGCTGGAAAGCTCAACGAAACGCAGAGTGCTTTTTTTCAAGCTCGTACTGCCGAAGCTTTATATGATGTCGAAGCCGATCCTCATGAAGTCAACAACCTCGCGTCGAATCCAAAGTATGCCGACACATTGAAATCGCTCCGCCAGCAGCTTCAGCAGCGAGTGAAGTCGATGCCCGATCTGAGTTTTTACCCAGAGAGCTACCTCGCCGAAACCGCCTTCAAAAACCCGGTTGCGTTGGGCAAGCAGCAGCAAGCCAGCATTGGCGCATTGATCGACATTGCGGATTTAAGTCTGCTGCCATGGGAAAAGGCGGCGGCTGGCGTTCGCGCAGCCCTCGAATCGAACGATCCTTGGCAACGCTATTGGGGGCTAATTGTATGCAGCAGTTTCGGGAAGCAGTCGACAGCGATGAGCGACGTTGCGACGAAGCTGGCATCGAATGACTCGAATTTGTTGGTGCGCGTTCGAGCTGCGGAGTTTTTAGGGTTGTCTGGTATCGCCGACCCGCAATCGAATATTTTGCAATGCCTATCCCAAAGTCGTTCGGGGATTGAACTCGGATTGATGCTCAATTCGGTCGTGCTTCTGCGCGACGGCCAACCGGGCTATGCTTTCGAAATCGACGTCGATTCGCTTTCACCCGAAGCGATCAAAGAAGAGAGTGTTCAACGTCGGCTCGAATATCTAACCGGCAATTCGACCGCAAAGAACAACAAAAAGAGAAAAGGGAAATGAAATAAGAATTGTGGACTACGTCGAACTATGTCGAACGTATCTGTATAATCAGGATTGCGGCGGAGAACGAAACGAGCATGACAAGCCAAACTGCGTCCAGAAAGTGCCAGTAGAGCGCACAGAATTGTAACCCCCAATGTCGCTCGTGATCGTACTGGTGCTTGATCGCCTTGACGACGACTGCAATCATTCCTACAAAACCTCCGACGACGTGCAGGGCATGTATAAGGGCGAGTAGAAAAGTAAACGGATAAAGGCTGGAACTGAGCGACGAATCCATGAGGGCTCGCGATCTCAAAATGTTCATTCCTTGGCTCTGCACGACGAAGAATCCCAACGCGAGTCCTCCGGCAAGCAAGCTTAGTCTAAGAACTTTCGCCGATTGATCACGACGAGCGGCGTGAACCGCGAAATGCAGAGCGAGCGAAATCCCAATCAAGAGAAGCGTGCTGAAGATAAAGCTACTCGGTAACGCGTAGCCTTGAGCATCGGCACTCAAGCTGCTTGTACGACGAACCACGTAGACTAAGAAAAGAATCATGCTCGATAGAAAAAACGCGGCTAGCGAAGCGAGAAGCAGCAAGGCTCCTTGTCGCGACCGTCGATCTGCTTCAACTAAAAGCATAAACTGGGTGTCCTAGCGTAACTATTCGTTCAGCGACTTCATCCGCCGCACTCCGAACTGTGTCGGCAATAGTGTCCAATTGTTCATGCAATTGGAGGAACAGAGCCCCGCTAACATTCCAACGAGCATGTGACATCATTTTACTTTCAAGTGGAAGATGTACTGGACGTTATGCAACAGTAGGCAACGAAGCACCATTTTCCAAGTGGTAGGTTCTTCTTTCCTTGGATGGGATTTTAAAGTATAGTTAACTGCTCCGAAGGTCGCTTTACACGCCAGTGTATTGAAACGGCGATAGATGACACGGCGTTTACTTGAGACTCACATTTCGTTCGCGGAGCGAACGAAGACAATAGTCTCTCCCTCCCTGAATCCTACCTGCTTTCCTTAAGGGAAAAGATCATGCTATCGATCCTCAGCGGTTCAGACAGTTCGCGGTCCTATTGCGACGCCCGCTCACGGCGAAGCTTTTTAAAGCTTGGGGGTCTTACTTTCGGAACCACCTCGCTAGGCCTAGCCGACCTCTATCGTGCCGAAGCTGCCCAAGGGAAAGGGAGCTCGCATAAGGCGGTCATCCAAATTTTCTTGGGAGGCGGTCCGCCTCATCAAGATATGTGGGAAATCAAAACGGAAGCACCGTCCGAAATTCGCGGTGAGTTTCATCCGATTCCGACGAACGTACCTGGCATCCAAATCTGCGAAGTCTTTCCTAAGCTGGCTGGAATGATGGATAAGTCGGTGGTCATTCGTTCGATTATCGGCTGCAAGGATCGGCATGACTCATTCCAATGTATGTCGGGTTGGTTACAAGAAGACTTACGATCCATTGGCGGTCGTCCTTCGATCGGTGCCTCGGTTACCAAACTTCGCGGACAAGTCGATCCGTCGGTTCCTGCTTTCGTTGGTCTGGCTGAAAAATCGTCGCATGTGCAGTGGTCTGACTGCGGTGGTCCCGGTTTTCTAGGGGCGTCGTATTCGGCGTTCCGTCCCGACGGACCTGGGCTCGACAATATGAAGCTCAATGGGTTGACGCTCGAACGGCTTCAGGACCGAAAGCAACTCTTAATCAGCCTCGACCGACTGCGACGCGATATCGATACCTCAGGCATTATGGCTGGAATGGATTCATTCAATGCTCGCGCAATCGATGTTCTGACCAGCAGCAAATTAGTCGATGCCCTCGATCTTTCAAAAGAAGATCCTTCCATTGTCGCGCGATATGGTGACGGCAAACCGTATCAATATCAATACGATGGCGTCGCGACTCGCAATGACCATCTGCTCGTCGCGCGGAGATTGATCGAGGCCGGCGTTCGTGTGGTGAGCTTAAGCTTCGGTCGTTGGGATAGTCATGGAAAGAATTTTGACTTGGTTCGCGATCATGGTGGCAAACTGGATCAATCGCTCAGCGCTCTGATCGAAGACCTATCGCAACGCGGGATGTTGGATGATGTCAGCATTGTCGTCTGGGGCGAGTTTGGTCGAACACCCAAGATCAATGCAAATGCCGGCCGCGATCACTGGTCGCAAGTAAGCTGCGCTTATATGGCCGGTGGCGGTATTCGGGCTGGACAAGCGATCGGTGCCACCAATCGATTGGGCGAGCACGCCGTCGAGCGACCGGTTCACGTTCAAGAAGTTTTAGCGACGCTCTATCACAACCTCGGAATCAACGTGTCGAATACGACGCTGGTCGATCCAACCGGTCGTCCGCAATATTTGGTCGATCGCGAGCCCCTTCGAGAATTGATGTAATGCCAACAGTCATGCGCGATTGCAATTTTTTCTCAAGTGAGCCGATGGCCAACGCTACACGTAGGCGCGCCTCTCCGAGGCTCGCTGAATCGGGACGAAATGTGGTGTCCGTCCCGGAGAGACGGACCTACGTGGTCACTGCGAATGCCATTGGGCTTGCGCCGTGCCGCTTTCGAAAGGCTTGCTTTAGTGCGATTGTTCTATTTTTCGTCATGTCTACAGTTGTTTCAGCCGCGAACAATCGACCCAACCCTTTAACACCCGCTGAAAACACGCTTCGATTCGAATCGTTCGACAGTCAGCCCGTCGTTCTCCTGGGGAGTGATGCTCGCAGACAATGCCTTGTCTCCGAAACGTCCAGTGACGGTCTCATGTTAGATCGAACGCGATCGGTAACTTACCGCTGCAAGGAACCCGATATCGTTGAATGCGATGCGACGGGTTATATAAAACCACTTCGCGATGGGCAAGTAACGCTCATTGCAAAAGATGCGTCGGGTTTGGAAGTGACACTTCAGATCGAAGTCCGACAATGGGCCAACGATCCCGCCGTCAGTTTCTCGAATCAGGTTGTGCCTATCTTTACCAAACTCGGATGCAACAGCGGCGGATGTCATGGTAAAGCGGCTGGTCAAAATGGATTCAAGCTCTCGTTGCTCGGCTTCGAACCGCGTGAAGACTTCATCCATCTGGTGAAAGAATCGCGAGGACGACGGATATCGCCGGCTGTTCCCGATCAAAGCTTGCTCTTAGCCAAAACCATCAACGCGATCCCTCACGGCGGCGGGCAGCGGCTTGAAAAAGATTCGCATGAATATCGACTGATCCGACGCTGGATTTCTCAAGGCATGATCTACGGCGACGAAAACGCAGCGACCGTCGCATCACTGCAAATCGTTCCGGATCAACGTCGAATGCGGCCGATGACCAGCCAACAGATTTCGGTGTTTGCAACCTATTCCAATGGAATCGTCGAGGACGTGACGCGAACCGTGCAATTCGAATCGAACGATCTCGATATGGCGGAGGTTACGAATTCGGGATTAGTCTCGATCAAAGACTTGGCTGGTCAAGTCGCAGTGATGGCTCGATATCAAGGCCAAGTCGCAACGTTTCGCGCGGCAGTACCGCTCGTCGGCGAAATGCATGATTGGCCGGAAGCAACCAATGCAGTTGACGTTGCGGTCATCGAACAACTGCGTAGGCTCAACATTCCGATGTCGGAACTCTGCGATGATCCGACGTTTCTTCGCCGCGCCACGCTGGATTTAGCCGGACGATTGCCGACGCTCGACGAAGTTCGTTCATTTCTTGCCGATACGACCAACGACAAACGTGATGCGGTGATTGATCGGCTGCTCGCGAGCGAAGATTATGCCGATAACTTTGCCAACAAGTGGATGTTGATCTTGCGGAATCGACGCGACAAGCCGACGCAACAATCGGGAACATTCGCCTTTTATCGATGGATTCGACAGTCACTCGCCGACAATCGTCCTTATAATCAATTTGTTCGTGGAATCGTCACCGCATCGGGAGCGATTGACATGCACCCGCCAGTCGCTTGGTATCGAAACGTGTCGGATACCAATAGCCGGGTTGAAGATTCAGCTCAACTTTTTCTTGGTCAACGCATCCAGTGCGCTCGATGCCATCATCATCCATTTGAAAAGTGGAGCCAAGTCGATCATGCTCGACTGTCAGCCTTTTTCTCGCTCGTTCGCAGCAAACCTGGGCTTACGCCCGACGAGCCGACGATCTATAGCGAAGTTGGAAAACCGACGACCCCTCATCCGAAAAATGGCCAACCGCTCGAACCAGCCGGGCTCGATGGCCCGGTGATCGCAATGGCTAACGAGCAAGATCCGCGTCACGCCTTAGTCGACTGGATGGTCGAACCGAGCAATCCGTATTTTGCTCGATCGCTCGCGAACCGATATTGGAAACATTTTTTCGGGCGCGGCTTAGTCGAGCCAGAAGATGATTTGCGCGTCACCAACCCCGCTTCGAATCCAGAACTTCTCGATGCCCTCGCCAATCATTTCGTCGCATCGCAATTCGATCTTAAAGAACTGATACGATTTATTTGCCGATCGAAAGTTTACCAATTGAGTTCGCAAGCCAATGCCTCGAATATTCGCGATCGCAAATGCCATTCCCGCTTCTATCCTAAACGCATGTCGGCGGAAGTTCTATTGGATGCGATCGATCATGCCACTCTCTCGACTACCACGTTCGATGAAATGCCCGACCAGACTCGGGCCGTTTGTCTTCCCGATACGGCATTCAATTCGTATTTTCTGACCCTCTTTGGACGGCCACAAGCCTCGACGGCTTGCGAATGCGAGCGGACGACCGAATCGACGCTCGCGCAGAGCCTTCAGCTCGCCAATTCGAAAGAGCTGCAAGCAAAATTAGCTGCTGATCAAGCTCGACCTGCACAGTTGGCGAACGACCTGCAACGCTCGGATAATGAGAAGATTGACGAGCTTTATCTCGTCATTTTTGCGAGACTAGCGCTAGACGAAGAGAAAAGAATTTCGATCGATTACTTGAACGATAAAACCGACAAAAAATCCGCATTTGAAGATCTCGTTTGGGCGTTGATGAACAGCAAAGAATTCGTTTTCAATCATTGATGTACAAGCCGATGCGTTCGCGAGAGTTGTCGACCAAGCCAAATGCAACTCAACAATCGAAGCGGCACGGCGCAAGCCGTCCGGCATGTGAGCCGTCGGCGCTAGCCGCGGGCCCCAAGGTGGAAACGCTTCCATGACACGCCCGCGGCTAGCGCCGACGGCTCACAAATGCTTTGTCCAACTATATGAATCTCCGAAACACAAGCTCGATCCTTTTCATTTTTGCATGCTGGCTCCTCACGTCCGTTTCGAATCATTCACTGGCACAATTGCCAACGATCGAACTTATATCAGTTTCGCAATCGGGTGGCCAAGCGGGAACGGAGTTCGATTTTTGGATCAGCGCTGGTAGTAGAATCGACGAAGTCGACCAGCTCTTTTTTTCACATTCAGGCATAGCCGGGAAATGCGCGACGGATCAAGCAAAATTGCTTTCAACGACCGCAGCTCCTCGAAACACAATCTTTACCGTTTCGATCGACAAAGAGACTTCACCGGGACTCTACGAAGTTCGCGTGCATGGCCGATTCGGACTCTCGAACAGCCGCACGTTTTGGGTCACGACGGAACCGTGGTTGAACTCGAGCGGTGGCCCGTCGCTTGAAATCGCGACCGCACTGCCGATCCATACTATCCTCCAAGACGAATGCGTCGCGCGTCAGCGAAAATACTATCGCCTCGATCTGGAATCGAAAGCGTGCGTCCGAATTCTACTTGCAACTTCGATGCTCGATTCTCGAGCGCGATTACTGGTCACGCTACTCGATCCGCATCAGAATCCGGTTGCTCATTCGGAGGTTCTCGAAAACCACGATTCGTCGATCGAATATTGCCCAGATCAAACAGGATCCTATACGTTGATCGTCAGCGACCATCTTTTTCGAGGTGGTCCAGAATATCGTTACGCGGTACGCGCGTCGACAAGCAAACTCGATATGGTAAATTTGGTTCCGTTCATCGATCGATGGCAGACAAGCGTTCCAACTGTTCATACAGCGAAAGCCACCTCGAACACCGGCAGCGCCTTGATGACGTTGGCCCCCAACCTTTCTACGCTCTGTGTACCGTCCGTCGATAGCCAACGTATCGTGCACGACGAATCGAACTATCGCGATACCCGATCCTGCGTCGTCCCTTTTCCGTGTTTGATCACGGGCCAATTCGATACCAATACCGATCAAGATTGGTTTGAAGTTTCACTCGATGCGAAGAATACCGTCGCCATCGAAGTCATTTCGGATCGACTCGGTGAACATACCGATCCTCAGTTGATTGTCTATCGCGTCGAAGGACATGGAACGGCAACCGAGAAGGCTCAGCAAGTGTCGATCGCGGATGACATTTCAAATGTTGCCGGCGGCGAGGTGCGATTATCGAGTCGCGATGCGACGCTACTTTTCACTCCCCCAGAGTCTGGCATCTATCGCTTGATGGTACGCGATCTTCAGCAGTCCGATCATCGCGGCCAGCGGCAACGATATGCTATCGAGCTGCGAAAACCCAACCCTGATTTCTCGGCAGTAGCCTATTTCGCCTATCCAACTCTCGACGCGACGACTTCGCGATCTGTTTCGCCGACGATCATCAAAGACGGAACACTCGCCGTAGCGATCGCCGTTTCGCGACATGATGGTTGGCAAGGCCCGATTGAAATTCGTGCGGAGAACCTCCCACCTGGAGTTCATTCGCCGGGGCTTGTACTAGCCTCCGACCAAACGAATGGACATCTTATATTGGTCGCGGAATCTACCGTCTCAGCTTCCGTTCAGCCATTCTCGATTCATGCCAAAGCCATGCTTCAGGATGTAATGGCCGAACGCGTTGCGATACCGATCGAGGTGACATGGGGAGCGATCGAGACTCAGAAAGCTCCCGTCGCGAGGCTGACAAGTTCCTTGATGCTAGCCGTCGAAGATCGCGATCAAGCTCCGTTAAAAATCGTGTTAGGGTCGAACGAGATCGCTCAAGTGGAACGCGGTTCAAATCTCAAAATCCCGATTGCGATCAATCGCACCGACGCGGGAAAGCAAGCCATCGTCGCGAGATTGCGCAATGCTCCACCGAAGACCAAGGCGAACGATCTCACCCTCAACGGCGACGTCAACAGTGGCGAGCTTGAACTGAATGTTCCCAACGACGCCCCGCTCGGCGAATACACCCTTTGGGCGCAATGCGAGACGAAAGTCAAAATACCTTTGAATATCCAGTCGCTTGAGCGGGCTCAGAAGCGTCTTGACGAACTAGAATTGAAGCGGAGCGAAACCAGCGAACTCCAATTGAAGAAACTCGAGTCCGCCATCGAATCGCAAATAGAAGAGATCAAGAAATTGCAAGAGTTGACCAAAGTTCAAGAGTTCACGATCCAGCAACCATGCACCGCAACGAGAATTCGCATCGTCGAAAAACCATGACAGAGGAGTAGAACCCGCAGCGCACCACGGTCGTTGTTCGCTCCGAGGCTGTGAGAAAATCACGTAGGTCAGTCTTTCCAAGACTGACCCCGCAGCTTGCTGCGGGGTTTCTGCGTCTCGGAGAGACGCAGAAACGTGTCGGCAGAATAAATCCACAGCCTATCCGCAAACAAAACGAGAATCACAAGGAAATCACAGATTGATAAGTAATGCACGCAGCGTTCGCAGAGCGAACGGCGACCAAAGTAACTCGCAACGGGTTAGTGATGGCGGAACGAGACGAGAAGAACCCGCGGCTAGCGCCGGCGGCTCACTTGGGGTGTTTTTGTTGGTTGCTTTAATGGTTTCCAATTCGATTGCCGATGAGCCGACGGTTTTTGAAGACTCGATTGCGCCCATGCTTCGACAGAATTGCGTTGCTTGCCATTTTGCTAAGAAATCCGAAGGAGGTTTAAATCTCGAAAATTTTGCTTCGCTTTCGCGGGGAGGCGACTCGGGACCGAGCATCGATCTGAATGAAGTCGATAAAAGTATTTTGCTCGATCGCATAACGGGGCATGTCGAACCGATCATGCCGCCGGTCGACAATACCGTCGGCGCAAAACCGCTGACCAGCGATCAGATCGCGTTGGTCAAGCGATGGATCACACAAGGTGCTGTTTCGAAGGCTTCGCCTACAACCAACAAGGATAGCCATCAACCGCTCCCCGCGAATATTCAATCGTCTTACGCAATAGCGGTATCTCCCGACGGTGAGTGGTTATTCTTTTCGCGCGGCAACGATCTTATCTTCCAGCCCGTCGTCGATTGGTCGCAACTCGGTTCGGCACTTTCGCCGCAATCGATCGTCCTTGACGCTCATAGCGACAGTTGCTTTGCCCTGGCCGTAAGTCCGGACGGTCAACGAGTTGCCAGCGGTAGTTCGGGTGAAGTTAAACTATGGCGTCGTCGAGCCGCGCGTTTATTGCCTGTTGACAAAGAGGCGTTAAAACTCGACGTCAATTCGAGCAATTCAAAAGCTCCTCCAAACACGAAACCGACGAACGAATCGAAAAAGCAACTTACTCTCGATGGCGTTGCGATATTACGATTCACCGCGTCTCAAGATGGATCGCTCCTTGCTTCGCTCGACCAACAGCAACGGTTGCAACTTTGGAATGCCCATGACGCATCGTTAGTCCAAGAACAAATGTCGGATCAACGTCTCACCACCGAACTTGCACGCCGAGAACGAGATGTCGAGCGTCAAAAGCGGAAGCTCGAACGGTGGAACACGAAACTCGTCGAGTTAAAAGCAGTCGTTGAAAAAGAAGCTACGGCCGTTGCAACTGCACAGAAAAACCATGAGACTTCGGCTTCAGAATGGGAGAAGAAAAAGGAAGAGTTGCAAGTTGTCGTCACTGCCGTTGCGGAGCTTGAAAAATCGATCCTCTCGATTCAAGCAGCGATCGAGGCCGCCAAACAACAATCGACGGAACTTGCTGAAAAACAAAAGCTTGAAAACGCCGACCTTGAGAAACTTCAGTTGGCCGCGACGGGGACATTGGCATTGATCGAGTTAGGCAGCCAGAAGCTTGCGGAACTTACAGCGCAACTCGAACCGAAAAAGAAATCGGCGACTGAATTGCAAACGCTAGAAACTGCCGCTAAAGCGAAGTTCGAAGAAACGCGATCGATCCTTCAACAAAGTCAAGAGTCACATCAGTTGGCGATCAAGGCAGCCGAGCAAAAGCAAGCTCTCATCGAACCTGAACCCAAGAAACTTGAATCCTTGGATGCCGAACTGGCTCGATGTAAAAAAGCCATTGCCGAATTCAAGCTCTCGTCGAAGGCGATGGTTTTTACCGGCGATAACAAATATATTGTCTCGCTCAACGATCAGAATCAGCTCGATGTCTTTAAGTCGCAGCCGCTACAGCGAATCGCGATGACGATACCACTGGAAGGTGCCTTCGATCGAATGGTGTCGATTGGCGATCGTGAGGTTCGATTGTCCGGACCTGCAGAGGATGTTCAGCATTGGTCGATCGGCACGTCGTGGGAACTCGAATGCACCTTCGGGGCAGAGATGCCTGGCATGATCAGCGATCGAGTGAACGCGCTCGCTTTTAATAACGATGGGACTCGACTTGCGATCGGAAGTGGTATTGGATCGCGGTCTGGGCATTTGACTATTCTTGAACTGGGGAATCTTCCAAGCAGTAATCTTTTGCCGACCGATGTCCGAATCGAGTTGAGCGAACCTGAATTCCATTCCGATACCATCCTTGGGATCGCCTATTCGCCGGACGGTCGTAGCATTGCGACGTGCAGTGCAGACAAGATGATCAAAATCATCGATGTTGAAAGTTTAAAGACGATCCGAAATCTTGAAGGGCATACGCATCATGTTTTGGCGGTCGCTTGGCAGGAAGACGGACTATATCTATCGACGACCAGCGGGGACGGATCGATCAAAGTTTGGGACGTGGAATCTGGCGAATCGACGCGAACGCTTAATGTGGGGAAAGAATTGACGGCGGTAAGCTTTGTCGGCACGACGAATCATGTCGTATCCGCTGTTATCGATAATACAGTTCGGATGCACGATATCCATTCGAACGACCAAGTCCGCCAGTTCAATGAAGCTCAGAACGCGCTCTATTCCGTCGCCGTCTCACCGGACGGTCGAATCGTCGTCGCCAGCGGGCAAGAAGGAATTCCTCGCGCATGGAAAATCGACGACGGAAAACTCGTCGCCGAAATTAAAATGCCGTAGCACTAGGTGACTTCGTGTCGCAGCAGTGGGAAAAGGATAACATCGCGAATGGAACGAGAATTGGTCAACAGCATGATCAAGCGATCGATTCCGATTCCTAATCCACCGGCGGGCGGCATGCCGTGACGCAAGGCTCGCACAAAATCGGTATCCATCTTGGCCATCGAATCATCTTCAGCCATCCCTTGCAATTGCGTCTTAAACAACTCTTCTTGCAGCAGTGGGTCGTTCAGTTCGGTGTAGGCGTTTGCTAATTCCATTCCGTGGATAAACAATTCGAACCGCTCGGCAACCTCGGGCTTGCCTTTTTTGCGTTTGGTTAACGGGCATATACTCGATGGATAGTCGATGACAAAGATCGGGCCTTTTAATGCATCTTCGACGGTTTCTTCGAAGACTTCGCTCTTGATAACATCCGGATGTTTGCCGGTTGGATCCAAGCCAAGTTTTTTGGCGAGCTTCATAATACCTTCGTGATCTTGTGGATCGAGTTTGGCGTGTTCGCGGAAGAGATCGTCGTAGGTTCGTCGGGCGAATGGTGGCGTAAAATCGATATCGAGATCGCCCCATTTGACTTGGTAGCCTTGTCCAGTGGCCCGCAGCGCGTCGGTGATGATTTGTTCGGTCAAGTCCATCATCGTTTCGTAGTTGGCGTAGGCCCAATAGAGTTCGATCATGGTGAACTCGGGGTTATGCTTCGGGCTGACCCCTTCGTTGCGATAGACGCGTCCCATCTCATAAACGCGTTCGATGCCACCGACGAGCAGTCGCTTCAGATGCAATTCGAGGGCGATCCGCAGGAAGAGCGGCATATCGAGGGCGTTGTGATGCGTTGTAAACGGCTTTGCGGCTGCTCCACCAGCGATGGTATGCAGTGTTGGACCTTCGACTTCCCAAAAACCGTGACCGGCAAGCGTACTGCGAATCGAATGGATAATTTTCGTTCGCTTGTGAAACGTCGCTAACGAATCCTGATTGTAAGTCAGGTCGAGATAGCGCATTCGCTGACGCAATTCGGGATCGGTCAAGCCAGCATGTTTTTCGGGCGGCGGTTCGAGCGTTTTGGTTAAGAACGTTGCCTTGGTCGCCATGACGGTCAGTTCGCCGGTGTTGGTCCGCCCAAGTCGACCATCGATTCCGATCAGGTCGCCCAAGTCGAGCGACTTCATGATGCTAAAATTCTCGTCGCCGACAGCCGCTTTGCTGATCATGATCTGCATATCACCGCTCCAGTCGCGGAGCTTCAGAAAGACCAGCTTGCCGTTGTCGCGCAGCAAAATAATTCGGCCAGCCACCCGCACCGTCGGCCCGGTCTCTGCGCCTGGACCATGTTCGCTTTTCCAAGCTTTGTAATCGACAGCCGCGTCCCCTTCGACGGTTGGCAAGGGTAACTTTCGGCCATCTTCGGTCTGGAATTGAACTTGATCCGACATAGCGCGAACGGCAGCGTTCAGCAATCGATCATCGAAGCGTTGGCCCCAGGGATCGATCCCTTGGGCTTCCAATCGACGGAGTTTTTCCAATCGTGCCGCCTGGTAGACGCCAAGTTCGGAAGAAGATTCGGAATTTTCTGTAGTCATGCTCGATAGCCAGGCGATTGATAAAAATTGACCGTTGCCACTCGATGGTGAGCGGCAAGAGGGTCGCATTGTAGGGAAAAGCGATGGAAAACCAAGTCACGAAACCACCCATGATCCTGGTCGTCGAGCGAGATCCGCTGATGTTGACCGGGATCGCTGCGGTTTTGGATATGCAGGGATATCGTTGTTTTTTAGCGCGTAGCGTCGAAATTGCGACCCAGGCCACCGAAACACTTCAGTTTGACCTTATTGTTTTTTCGATCGACGACAAACTGGATGCAGCCGTCGCGGGTGCCGTTAAACTACGTGTCAGCCAGCGAGCCACCGGCTTACCGATCATCTTTCTGGCGCCTCGATTGGACGCTGAGTGGATCGGTCCGCTAAATTCCGTCGGAGGCGTCTACTGCATTCCGAAGCCTTTCCAACCCGAAACGCTGATCGAACTTGTCGAAAAGACACTCTGCATGCCGCATCTCGCAACCGCCCGAGTTGCCCCGCCTAAGGCTCACTTCACCAATACTTGGGTGAAGTTGAGCTAAAAAACTCGATCTGGATTATCTTTAATCCGATGCGTTATTGCGCCGTCAATGATACTGATGGATCAACAAAATACGGCTCTTCCGGTAGAGTCTGTGGGTGGTTTTCGTGATCCGCAATCGATTTTAGCCGTGAAATACAAGGAAAACACTGGACTGAGTGATTGCAAAAACCAAGGTTCGCTTTCTAATCGGAAATGCTTACCCAAAAAATTGCCATGGATTGGATGGTGCGATGAGTTTAGCGGATGGATTTAGAAGGGATGGCTCCGATGTCCAAAGTATTGCCACAAAGTCTTTGATCGGACATGATGGTTGTGCCGGGAGAAGCGGAAGGGGGCTCTGCTGGGAAGCAACTCGCTGAGGAATATCTCGGTCTCCGATGCGCCAAAGGCGCTCGGCAACCCGCCGGACTGATCGTCTGGTGGGTTGTTTTTCTTCAACTTTGGACATCGGAGTGATGCCTCAAAAATCCAATGCCAAACGGGTGTCCGTTGAAACTTCGGTTTTCTATTCGTAACGATAAATAGTTAATTTTGCCCCACAGATTCTGCGGAAGAGCCAAGAAAAACATGGTAGAGATCAGCGAGAAGTGTCGGTTTTTCAACCCAATCAACTATGTAGATTGATCGATGGATGCAATGAACCAACTAAACGAATATTTTGCGATTCCTGGTTTACGATTCGAAGCGGGGGCTGGTGGCTTGACGCGCGCGGTGATCGAATCGACGGTGGCGCGGGGCGAAGTTTATCTTCAGGGAGCACATGTGACGCAGTACCAACCGAATGGTCAGGCTCCGGTTTTGTGGATGAGTGAAAAGTCGAACTTTGAACTCGGTAAACCGATTCGTGGTGGCGTGCCGATTTGCTTTCCTTGGTTCGGTGCCAATCCGAAGGATGCCAATGCTCCTGCTCACGGGTTGGCTCGTACGACTCTGTGGAACGTCGTCGCCAGTAGTCGACTTGCCGACGGTGGAATTGGATTGACTCTATCTGCGGCAATCGGCGGATTCTCGTTGCGCTATCAAGCGGACATCGGAAAAGTACTTCGCCTTTGCTTGACCGTCGAATGCTTGAATTCGGCGACGGAACCTTTGACGTTCGAGGCAGCATTGCACACGTACTTTACGGTTAGCGATATTCAGCAAATCTCCATTCTGGGCCTCGAGTCGTTTGACTACATCGATAAAGTTAGCAACATCACCAAGCGAGCGGCAACTGGTCAACCGATTCGGTTTACGTTCGAAACCGATCGTGTCTATCAAGATACAAAGGGAACTTGCGAACTTCGGGACCCGGGACTCAAGCGAACGATTTCAATTGAGCCGTCGAATTCTCGATCGACGATAGTGTGGAATCCGTGGATCGAAAAGAGCGCTCGAATGACTGACTTCGGCAACGACGAGTGGCCCGCTATGGTTTGCATTGAGACCGCCAACGTCGGCGATCAAGCGATCACACTCGAAACTGGCCAAAGCCATTCTGTGGAAACTCGCATCGTGAGTTTATAAGCGCAGGTGGGGTTATGCTTCCAACTTGCCGAATGAAATATTTCGCAAGCTGGGAGCTTAAGCCAGGCTAGAATGCGTTCTGCAAGATGGTGACGAGGTCGGCTTCGGTTGGCCGTCTTGGATTGACGTCCATCAAGCGTTTGATATGAAAAGCCCGTTCGGCAACTAGTGGAATTTGTTCGGTGGTCAGTCCAAGGTCGCGCAGTCGTGTCCGAATGCCGATTGCATGCTGAAGACTTACCACTGCGTCAATGGCCGCATTCGCGGCGGAATGAGATGAAAGTCGACTTGTATCGCAACCTAACCATTGAGCAATATTGGCCATCGACGCCGTGCAATTAGGTAAATTGAATCGCATGACATGTGGCAACAATAATCCGTTGCCTTCACCGTGGCTGCAATGGGTTAGGACGCCGATCGGGTATTCCAGGGCATGAACGACGGCGACTCCACTGTTGGAAAACGCCATCCCTGCGAGCATGGCGGCTTCTGCCATGCCATCGCGAGCTTCGGTGTCATTCGGGAATATATAGGCGCGAACGAGAAAACGTCCGATCAATCGGATCGCTTCGCCGGCAATTATTCCGGTCAAAGGATAGCTTCCCTCGTAGGCTCGAGCTTGTGGATCGACATCGACCATCTCTGTGAAGTCGCGATTGGTAACCGCTTCGATTGCGTGCACCAAGGCATCGATTCCACTGTGAGCCGTTACGACTGACGGGCAAGAATCGGTCAATGCTGGATCAATGATTGCTACCGTCGGACGCAGCCATCGGCTGAGCGTGCTGACTTTGACTTGAGAAACTGGATCGGTGAGAACCGCCGAGTGCGATACTTCGCTTCCGGTACCGGCGGTTGTCGGCAACGCGAACAAAGGTAAAACGGGTCCAGGGATAGTATCGAAGCCAAAGTAGTCCGAAGGCGATCCGCCATGTCGCAAAACCGTCGCTGCAATCTTTGCAATATCGAGGTTGCTTCCGCCCCCGATTCCTACGACGCCATCCGCATTGAAATCTCGGCCTAGCAAAATCGCCGCTTCGGCGATCGCGATAGGTGGCTCGGGGAGGCAACTTTCGAAGACGGAGCAAACCATACCTGCTCGTTGGAGTGTTTGTAGCAATTCTGCAACCGCTGGAAGATTGACGATCGTATGATCAGTGACAATCAACGGGCGCACTACGCCGTATCGCTGCAATTCGTCAGCCAATAATGCGGAACAGCCACGACCGAAGCGAATGTTGCTGGCGGTTGAAAATTGCCATACGGAATTCTTCATGAGGATGGCATCAAGTTTTAGAAGCTAAAGTCACTCGGCGCGAGCGCCTCGGCATCGACCTTCACGATTCGAAACTCGACGCGCATATTCTCTTTGGCTTCTTCCATACTTTTCGGCTTTGCGATAACTGGTTCGATAATTCCTGCGCCAACCGGAACAATTTGCGATAGATCCAAATTGGACTTCGTTTGTTTGGCGTACTCGGTTAAGGCATTTCGGACCGCTTCGGCTCGTGCCTTGGAGAGATTCAATGCAGCTTGCATGGTGATTGCCGGATCGTTATTACCGCCGCCGAATGCTCCGACTTTGATAAGCTCGGTGACAGCCGGGATGTTCCCGACGTCTAGCGGTTTTCCTTGATAGAAGTAGCGAAAATTTCCGGAGGTGCCATTGCGTTGCAAAATCCCCTTAGTCATTCCCGACGAGACAAAATCGCTGAGCGTCTTCGTTGGATCAGAATGACCTCGAATCACGACACGTGCGTTCCCGAAAGTACTGGCTGCCTTGAGGGCTCTTGAAAATTCGGCTCCATAGCGATCGGTCGAGAATTCTTGCTGATTGGGCTCGAAGCTAATCGTAAAACTTACAATCGTATTGGCATCTAATAGCTCACCGGCAAATCCATCTATCGATTCTGCTTGAGGCGCAAAGCGTTCGGAATTTTTAGGCTCGGTGTATTCGATCCCGGCGGCCTTCGCGACCGACTTGTAATCGATATCGATTGGATCGAACCCGGCCCGTTCGTTGGCGTAGCCCCAAGTCTTTGCAAGATCCAACGCTTCTCGCATCTTCGCATCAAAGCCACTCAAATTGCCTTTATCTTTAAAAAAGGCGATTTGGCCAGGCAGTCCCACAAAGGAGCAATCGAGGAGTAGGCCGTGTGCATCGATTTCGAGCGTCGGTAAAAATTCTTTGCCGAAGGTTTTTTGGCTGAGTGTCAGAATCGATTGATAGTCAGCGTTCATCTTCTTCGACTCTTCAAATTTCTTTCGCATTGCAACCAGTTGTTCGGTCCCTTTGAGATAGCCCGCAACGAATTTTTCGACCCAAGGTTTGTTTGCGTCATACCAATCGCGTCTGACTGCATAAACGTCGGCAATCGATCGACTCATTTGCTGAGTGCTATTGATAACATGAGCGCCTGCGACCGACCCTTCGGCACCGCTTCCGGCATCGTTCAATCCTCCGCACAAACCGATCATGTCAGGTGTAATGACACAGCAAGCGTCGAGGGTCGGGTCTTTACGAAAGGCTTCGGCAGGTCCCTTGGCGCCGGTGATATCGCTCGTCCAAACGATCTCTACGTCCTTTCGAGTGAGCTGAGCGGCGGACAACGAGTCATATAAAAGTCCAACATGCGGACCACCCTGCTGGCAGGCGATACGCTTTCCCTTAAGATCGTTCAGCGATTTGATGCCTTTACGAGCCACAATATGATCGCCAGCACTCCAAGAAAGTTGGAGGATGACAACAGGTTTGGTTCGCGGATCGGCACCGACGACTTCGCTTGCCAACCCCAACATGTGAACAGTTCCTCGCAAGAATGGCGACTTGCCTGAAACATAGTTTTTGACTTGGCCGACGAAGTCATCGCCCGGTGTCAACTGCATGTCTAGTCCGAGTGACTGATAGGCCGAGCCACTGCGAGTCTTCATATCGCCATTGGACAGAAAGGTTGCGACGTCGCCACCCCAAGTAATGTAGGGGACTTGAATCGTTGCCCCTTTCGCGACCTCTTGGACCTTGATCGGACCGACGAGCTTCTTAAAATTTTCCTGAGCGTGAACGGAGGAGGCCAAGAACAGAAAGAGAATGGACGCGAGCTCCAACATCAACCAAATCGTGAAGCCTGGACGATCCGAATTGCGAAAATAGTTTTTCATAGGTTTCTCACTTTGGTAGAGAGTCATCGAATGCCGTTCAGCTCTAGTTGGCGGATTTCGTCCTCCATCTGGGCGCGCTGAGCATCCGAAACGTCTGGATTGGGAAGGAGTGACCGACGGGTACAGTTTATTAAGGCTTGCAAAGTTTGATAACGCCGAGTTTGCTGGATGGCCGGCGAAAGAAAATCGTGGACAATCGACCTCAACTCGGTTTCATCCTTCGGCGGAAGCGCCTTAAATTGGCTTCGCAGAGCCGCATAGCCGGCCGATGAAAAATCGGGATCGAGTCCTTCTTCGTCGAGCCATTTCACCAACGCTTCGGTGGAAATGCCAGTTGGCTTGAGCATCCAGCGAATAAAATCCAATCGATCCTGGCCCACTGGATCGAGAATCGGAATTATCAAATCACCGACTCGGCCAGGGCGGCGAATATCGGGCGAAAGGAGATGTATACGAGCCGTCATCAACAACCAAATAACTTTTCCACGGAGCCGTGGATCGCTCATCATGGCTTGAATTTTTCCGGTCAATCGCCGTTCGGTTTCATGAGCTCCTTCGCCGACGCTTCCAAATTGTGTATCTGCTTCGTCGACGAAAATAACAACTTTTTCAAGCGCCTCCAAGACACGTCGCAAGCGCTCGAAGATGACGTCGGTCTGTCCAAACCATTGACTTCGAATATTCTTAAGTACCAAAACAGGCATGTCGAGTTCGGCGGCTAGGGCTTCGAAAATAAAAGTCTTACCGCCGCCAATGGGGCCGGCGATTGCAGCACCCGGAAGAGCCCGATCATCGCCCAGCTTCATTCGCGGGATCATGTAGGTATTGAGAAACTCTTTGAGCCGCGAAAAACCAATCACGTCCTTGAGGCCATGTTCTGGCTTCTTGAATTCGATGACATCTTCGCCAAGTTGGCTCTGTATGAACTGCTCGACTTGCTGCGTTGTATCGCTGCGTACGATCGGTTTGTTGGCGTAGTCGGAAGCGACCAACAACTGTCGCATGGCATGCAGGCTTAGCCCAGCTGTCGCTTCGCCTATCATCTCGATCGGTTGCTCGATCGCCTTCTTGCCTGCCAGACCGATATGCCACTGCGCAAAGTGTTTTCGAGAATTCGTATCGGGCGAGGGAATGTCTACCGATAAAACTTGCGGCAGTCGAGCAATCCGTGGATGAATCAGCGAACGCGATTCGGCGATCAAAAGGACGGTGTCGCGACCCGAGTAGAACATTGGATCGCTAAACCAGTCGGTAACGATAGAGATGCGTCGCACTTGGGCGTCGTTCATCTTCGAGACGTCGCCATCGCCCGAAGGGAGCAACATGTCGGCACCTTCGATAATGATGAGCAGATTTTCTTTCATCGTCGATCGAGAGCAGATCGTCAGTTGGCGAAGAAACTCCAGAGCTTGCGTTGCGTTGCCTATCGCGTCGCGAAGGTACTGATCGAATTCACGTCGTCGCAAATCGAATTTCGAACCATCCTGAAGCATTTCTTTGATCGGAACGGCGTCGACGGCGGTACCATTTTTCCAAGCTGCCCAAGCATCTCGCATCTTCGCTTTGACATCATCGGTGAGCCGGATCGGACCATTCAACTCATACGTGATATGGATTAAACCGGCCGATTCGGTTTTCGTCTTGAGGAACGGAATCACCGGCACATACTGTTTGCCGTCGAAGTAGAGATCGTAGATGTTCCCCGAAAGGACGATTGAACGAGCTTGCCCTGAATTGATGATGCGGGCTAATTGGCCATAAAAAGGATACGACGTCTGAGGAAGATCCACCGTTGGAACGTTTAGCAATTCGGTACCCACGCGTCGCGACTCCGTTTCCGCAGTTTTATTGTCTTGCAATCACTCTTAGCCAATAAGCTTACCGGAAATGCAAAATCTTTGCATGGCCCGGTGTTAGCCGTCGAGCAGTTTAGAAAACGCACGCATCCAAGCTGGATGAGCGGGCCAAGCTGGCGCGGTGACAAGATTTCCATCGACATGCGCCGAATCGAAACTGCTCGATGGAGCGATGTACGTTCCGCCACCGAGTTCGACTTCGAAACGGCAGGCTGGATAGCAACTGCATTCGCGATCCTTGAGGACACCCGCAGCCGCTAAAATCTGAGCCCCATGACAGATGGCAGCGACCGGCTTATTGGCTTGAAAGAATTCCCGAACGAGCGCCAACAATCTCTCGTTGAGCCGAAGATATTCGGGAGCACGTCCGCCTGGAATCACGAGCGCATCGAAGTCAGTCGACTTGACGGCAGCGAAGTCGCCATTGAGTCGAAAGCGATGTCCAGGCTTTTCAGAATAAGTCTGATGCCCTTCGAAATCATGAATCGCCGTCGCCACAAAGTCATCCGGTTTCTTATCAGGACAAACCGCCACGCATTCGTGGCCAAGCATCAACAGCATTTGCCACGGGACCATGACTTCATAGTCTTCGACAAAATCGCCGACAAGAAACACGATGCGTTTTGAGTTCATTTTTAGACGACCACTCAGATCCTATTTTTAGTGCTTGTTCCCGTGAACCGTTAATGGTTTATAACCACCGATCGATTTAAAATAAACCAACAGTAACAAATAAATAACGGCCATCGTTCCTGGGATAATCGAGTCCGCTTTCAGCGTGTGACGATCGCCTGTTTGATCTGCTTCAACCACGGTCTGTTGATCCGGCGTTCGGTCTTCCTTTTTAGTCGATCGAGCTTCTCCGAGTTTCTTTCCGTCCAGCCCTACAATTTCCGTAGCTTCTAAGTTAAGGAATTTGCTCGTTGTCGAAGCCTTGTACGAATCGAATAGCTCGGGACTCACACGTTGAAGTTCGGCACCGGCGAATCTGTCTTTGCAATAGCCAAGCCCAGGACCGCCGATCAGACCAGCCGAAAGCATTCCGATTCCGCCCATAATCGACATCGCAACCGCTCCTGTTTGAGGGAAGCGATCACCAATAACGGCGAGCATCGTAGGCCAAAAGAAGGTCTTGCCGACGGCATAGATACCCAACGCGATAAAGGCCATTGGCAGGTACTGGATGGTACTGGCGAGATTGAGCCCGACACAGGCAATCACCGAGCAAACCAGCAACAGTCCTATTGGCGAAAGCTTCAGATTTGTTTCAATCCAGTGCGCACAGAACCTCAAACAAAACATGATGGTTGACGTCCAAATGAACAAGTATTTCCCTTGTTCGGAAGTAAAGAGATTGCCTGTGATATTAGAAATCCAACCATCGGTACCTAGCTCAACTGCCCCGACCATGGCATGCGTTACAAAGAGTACGAATAGGAGGAATGATCCAATTGAAAACTTCGTGATGATCGCGACAGTAATCAAAAGCACACCACCGATTCCGTAACCGATCATCGACGGTGCGTATGCGGGCAACGTATTAAACCATTCTGGTAAGAATTTGAGGATGTCACCAAAGAACAATGCGATCAAGTAACATGCGACGAGAGAGCCAAGGATGCCGACCGATTTATACATTTCGACAAAGCTTGCTCCGGTCGCAGCCGCCTCGGACTTCGGAAACTTCTGGCCTAAGAACATGACGGCGTAGAGGATTGTTGGAACGAGATAAAGTGCTAATTGGTATTTCCAATTCCATTCGAGCTTGTCGTCAAGGATCCATCCGGCGACCGTACCCAGAATCATTCCTGCAGGCCAACTCGCATGGAGTATGTTGAGGTAGTGCGTTCGATTTTGCGGGAAAATAGTGGCAACAAGAGGATTCGCTACTGCTTCGAGGGTACCGTTTGCGTAGGCAAAGATGAACATGCCCCAAAACAACAAGTTGTATGCGTTCTCGGGCGTCGAAGCACCAAAGGTTATGAAGGCCGAAAGGATGTGCCCTAACAAAGCGACCACAACGAGTTTTCCATAACCAATCTTGTCGACGATAAACCCGCCGATAATGATGCCAAAGCAAAATCCAGAAAAGCCAGCTCCACCGATCTGGCCTAACTGAGTCGCCGTAAAATTAAATTCTTTCCCCCAGTTATCGAGGATGCCGTTGCGCAGCGCGAATCCAACGCCGGCGGCGAGGATGGCCATGAAACCTGCCCAGAGTAGGCGTTGGGCATTGTAAGGATTCGAGTTCTGGTTGTTTGACATTCGCAATCTCACCGGGAGGAATGGTTACTGATGTGCATTTTTAGCGTGGCTACTGTTAAGCTCCGCTTTTCGGGCCTTAATGTAATCCAAGGCGACTAACTCTGCCACGATAGACTTTGATATTTTTTCAATAGCAGAAAGTCATGGTCAGGAGCTTCCGAGATAGATCGGAATGGGAGGAATTGGTTTATGAGAAGAATGTTAGAAGATGCATGTCTACGGTTGTGTGTTCCCTAGCGGGATTGTGCTGGCCCAGAAGATGGGGGCTTCTCCGGAGAATTTGTCTTGAAAATGTTCTTTCTTGGCAGTGCCGAGGATCGGTTCGGCCGTGTATTGCAAAGGTGTTTCCCATAACGCCAAGACGCTTCGGCGCCAGGCTTGAGCTGCGGGGAATTCGTTGGAGTGCCGAAGATAATCTTCGAGCAGCAGCTTCGAGCTTTCTCCGCGGACGCTCCATCGATTGACGAGCGCCGATCGATTCCCCATGGCTGCCAAGGAGCATGCTAAGCGAAACAGTTCGGTCCCGTCACCTTCTTTTTGTGACATCGCAGGTATCTCGTTCCCGATCAAAACAAGTTGGGCAGGGGCAGTCATCGGCAATTGCAGCCACTGCCTCAGACTCGTCGATCCACCAGCGTCGTAGGCCATGATCGAAAAGGGGGTTCCGTACTCGAGGGTTGTATTCGAAGCGACCCATACGCGATCAAATTGCAATCGTGACCATCGGCTTTCGTGGACTTTGGCGGTTACTTCAATATGCTGTGATGGATCGATGCTCGCCAAGATATCTTTGGTCATCGCGCTATCGAACTCCTTTTCCGGAACAAAGAATCCGCTGCGCGATACGCCGAGCGTTCGCAATGCAGGTTCTGATTTAACCAGATTTTGTAGGGCAATTCCAAGAGTCGGCGAATACGAAATCGAATGCTGCGCGATCCAAGGTTGTGTCGAATTCCCCATACTGCTCGGGAGCAACTCGAATGGGATGTACCAAAGCCAATTGTGGGGAATGATAATGAGGTTGTCGACTTCGCTCAGTTTTTTAAGCGGTTCTGCCGGAATCAATAAGCTTTGAAGTTCTTTCGCGGGAAGTTGCCAAGCGGGCTTCTGGATGGCGGCCAGTATTTTTCCTGACGATTGACCTACACCCACCGCATCCAAAACCTGACGATGCTTGTCGTAGGCAATAGCAATTCGCTCGACATTCCATAATTCCAAATGGTTGGCCGTTATCAAATATCCATAGACGGCGTTCGATGAAACGAAGAAGCCCAAGATCCCTCGATTCTGATTTGTCCCATCTTGGCCAAGTTGAAGCTTGGCTTTTTCGACGCTCGTCGACGGTGGAAATGTAATCGGAATTTCGACGCGAGCCGTACTTGCGTCCAAGATTCGTTGTTCTTGCTGGTCGCAATGCTGTACTAGTTGGCTCCAGGTGGCTTTTTCTTCAACCGTCCAGACTTTGCTGTCGATCGATTTGATATTTCTCGCGGCTTCGATTTGTCGATGAATTAAATTGGCAGCTTGATCGATGGCAGGAAACTGCTTGCGGACCGACGCTATTTGCAAAGCAATTTCTTCTCGATGCTGTAATCTTTCGGAATGAAACAATCGTCGAATGTCCAGCTCGCGGCCGGCAATTGGAAAGAAATATCGACATTGAATATTTTTAAGACGTTCAAATGCGTCAATTGTCGCCGCCGGTTTGCCTTGGCTGGCAATCATCGCCAGCCATCGCTGGCCCGGCCCACTCAAGTCAGCCGTCGTTGCAGACAAGCTTTCCATCGGTTCATACAACCACGAAGATTTCGAAGGAGCATCGAGCAATCGATCGTATTGCGTGACGGCGACCGAAGGCGATATCTGACCGGTAGCGATGAGCCGTTCAAGCCATTGCAACTGAAACAACGGGCGAGAAAGTGGGCCCGGGATGTCAACTCCTTGTACCAGATTGACCAATCCATCCAGCGCCGTTCGCCCCAGTTCGATTTTACGCTGTTTGATCAAATTTCGCGCGATCGCAAACCTCGCCGCTGCCTGAAAAAAGGGAATTGGTCCAACCATCTCGGCTGTTTTTCGCAAAGCTTGAGTTGCGAACGAATCGGCGACAATTGGCGTATCGAGTTCGGCTGCTAGACCTGCTGCGGAAACCAGCGTTGCCGTATGCGATAGATAGCTTCGCGTTCGAAGCCAAGTCGCCATTTCGGTCAACATGTTGAGACTGCCAAGCTGTCTTCGAACGGCAGCCACCGCCCCGAATCGCTCGACCGCTTCGGACAACCAGTCATGTTGTCCAAGTCGCGCAAAGACTAGTGTCGACTCGGATAGCATTCGAATGGCGGTCGTTCGGTCGTCTTCGAAAATCGCCAAATCAGCTAGGGCTAACAGCGCGACGCCTGTCAATGGATGATCCCAACCGCCCTGCAATTCGAGGTTGCTTTGGAACAACTGCTTTGCGGACTTCAAATCACCCGTCGCGACCAGGGCCAGTCCGCGACAGATATTGTGACAGCGTTGTAGGACTTCCGGGAAATCTGCCCGAAGATTTGGATACGCGTTCAAAATGTCGCGACTAGTTTGCAACTCAGGTGCCATCGCCCCCAAGAGCTGATATCGCAATCGCAGTCCCACCGCCTGCGCAAGATAGACTTCGATCGCATCGAGTCGAATGACTTCGACAGCAAGCGATGCTTCGCCCGGTGCTGTCTCGACCAAAAGTGTTCCGTAACCGATGGCAACCGGCCAAGAATCTGGAAAGGCTCCCTGCTCGCTAGTCCGCTGGCTGTTATACCACTGTATGCCTCGCATTTCGTTGCCAAGTCCGCGCATCACAATCGGATGAGCTTGCATGTATCGCGTCCAACCTTGACTTTGCTTGGCAAGCAGCAAACCCTGTTCGATCTGACTGAGTCCCTCCGCCCAATCGCCCTGCAGGTACAGCGACTGGCCGATACGAATCAAAATCGGAACCGAATCGATACCGTGCGCGTCACCGTTTTGTCGTGATTGTCGATAAGCCGTCTCGAATGCATATTGGGCTTCGCGCAATCGACCTTCGCGAAGCCATGAAAGCCCCGAGTAATAATCGTCGAGCGGGAATCGGCGAATCACAACCGGCTGAATTTGCCCGTAAACAAAAGACGCTTCACTGCCCGAAAGAAATGCGACTATGACGCAAGCGAATAGCCAATGCATTCTAAAAACTCGATCGTTGAATCGAGATACGCAGTAAGCTGCGAAGTGAAAATGCATAGTATCAATCGCGATTTTGCTAGCCATACTTGCCATTATATCCGCTACAAGCCGCATATTTTCCCTCAAGCGAATTTTCGTTGATGCCGATAAAGATTAAGAACCTTGAATTTCGTCCGAGCAATTTTGCTAGCGACCTTTAGCGGAGCCTTCAAACAGCCATGTCCAAACGCCCATCGCATGCGACTCCAGCCGCCGCCCTCTTAGCAATCGGCACTTTAATCGGACTCTGCACATCGACCGGTTGCCAAGTATCGGTTGCAGGCCAAACGCTTCCGAGCCCATATTATTTGTACGACGACGTCCAGTATTTCCCAACGGGCCCAGAAAACAAGCTCGCTAACGAAACGGCAGCTCTGAAGAAAGCTCGCGAAGAAGCCAAGCTACAGCGTCGATAGAACACCAAGAACAAGCGAGAGACCTGTTCTACTCTAGGTACGTGCTCCAATTGGCGGCACCTTCGTATTCTCGGATTAAGCGCTCAGCCGTATCGATGTCGAACGTTCCTTCGGCAACTTGAACTTCGACCTGCTGTCGAAACAAAGTAATCAACTGCTTCGGTTCATAGTGGGCAAAGACGACCATATCGCGGATGACACTTCCCTTTACGACACGCGTTACTTCATAGCTTTTGTCTTCACGAACTATTATCTGTGCTTCGTTAGGAATGCCAAAGAGATTGTGGTGACTGCCCATCACTTCTTGATATGCACCCACTAGAAAGATGCCGAGATAGTAGTCTTCACCGTCTCGAAATTCCGGTAATTCCAAGGTCTCTTTGACGTCCTTGAGATCGACAAACTTATCGATCTTGCCATCGGAATCGCACGTCACATCCACCAGCGTCGCGAAATCTTTAATCGGCTCGTTCAAGCGATGCAGCGGCATGATCGGGAACAATTGCCCGATGGCCCACGAATCTGGAGCCGAACGAAACAACGAAAAATTGCAAAGATACTTAGCCGCCAAAATAGCCTTCACATCTTCAAATTCTTCATCGGCAAATCGAGCGTGTTGTGATTCTTTCAATGCTCGATTGCAAACCTCCCAAAACAGTACTTCGCCTTTGGCGCGATCTTCAAGACTGATCAATCCAAGATTGAATTGAGTATGCAACTCGTCTTTGTGTTCTAAAGCATCGTGGTGGTATTCAGTGTAGTTTTTGCCGTTGATATCATCGACTAAAAATTTGAGTTCGGAAATGACTTGCGGATCATCTTCATCGATCGTGACTTCAGGCTCGTCATCGGCGAACGTTTCGATCTCATCGCGAATCGAAACCACAAGTACCGAATGATAAGCGGTCATCATTCGACCGCTTTCGGTCACGAGATTTGGATGGGGTACGTTTTCTTCGTCGCAAACCGAAAGCACTTGATAGACCGCGTCGTTGGCGAACTCCTGAACGGTATAGTTCATCGACGATTCAAATCGCGTTTTCGAACCGTCGTAGTCGACGCCAAGGCCACCACCTATATCGAGGAATTCGATATTCAAACCCATTTGCCGAATCTTGGCGTAAACGCGAGCCGCTTCCTTCATCGCATTCTTGACACGTTTAATATCGGTGATCTGAGACCCGATATGAAAATGGAGTAGCTTCAAGGCGTCTTGGCGATTTCGTTCTCGCAACAGATGAATACATTTCATGATCTCCGAGGTTGTCAAGCCAAATTTAGCGGACTCGCCCCCCGACGATTCCCACTTGCCGGAACCACGCGAATAGAGCTTGGCGCGCAGTCCGATCCCGGGACACACTCCGGTTTCTTCGGCGACACGCAGCAACATTTTGAGTTCATTGAGTTTTTCGACAACAACGACAACGTTCTTTCCCGATTGAACTGCCAAGGTCGCTAGCCGAAGAAATCCGACATCCTTGAAACCGTTGCAAATCAGCAGCGAATCGGGAACTTGCTCTTGAGCCACCGCAGCGTAAAGCTCGGGCTTCGACCCGCACTCTAGTCCGACGCGACATCGAGCTCCGTCGCGCAGAAACTCCTCGACGACTTCGCGACGCGGATTGACCTTCATTGGAAAAACGGGGTAGTGCAGGCCACGATACTCGTAATTGGCGATCGCGGTCTGATAGGCTTCGGATAGCTTCCGAAGCTGATGTGTGAGGATTTGCGGGAATCGCAAAACGAGCGGCAGCGACGTGCCGTGCTCGCGAACAAGATGGTCGATAATTTCTTTGAGATCAGCAGAGCCTGGCGCATCTGGTCGAGGAAAAACTTCGACATGTCCTTCCGAATTGACGTTAAAGTAACCAGCGCTCCAATTTTCTATTCCGTAGGTTTGTTGGACTTGTTGCAACGTCTTTTCATTCATCATCAAGCATACCGCTTTCTTAAATTCGGGCGAAGGAGCAACTCGACAATATAGAGTTTTCCACCGAAACTTAACAGATACGGCGTTGGTCTAAAAAAGCGTATAATTCATCAAGCGAGCGTGTGTTAAATACCTGCTCTCGTTTCAAGCCAGCGCGGCGGGCAACTTGGATTCCAAACGGCATTAATTCGAGGTTTGAAATCGAATGCGCATCGGTGCTGACCACGAACTGAACGCCCTTGGCTGAAGCCGCCATGCAATGCACATCGTTTAGATCTAATCGCCGAGGATTGGCATTGATTTCCATGAATTTATGATGCTCGATGGCTGATTGGAAAACGGCTTCTAGATCGACTTCGTATGGCTCGCGACGACCGATCAAGCGACCGGTGGGATGCGAAATGGCGGTGACATAACGATTCTTGATTGCGTTCAGAATGCGATCGGTGATTTGTTCTCGCGATTGCTTTTGTCCGTAATGGATGCTAGCCATTACCCAATCGGCGTGCAACAAAACGTCGTCCGGCAGATCCATCTCTCCGTTTTCCAAAATATCGCATTCAATTCCTTTGAGCACGACAAATTCGGACTTGTCAAGCGTCGCGTTCAATCGATCGATAGCTGACCATTGTTGAAGTAGCCTGGGAGAATCAAGTCCGCGAGCCATACTCACGCGCTGGCTATGATCGGTGATCGCGATATACTTCAGCGAACGTTTTCGAGCGGCGGCCACCATCTCTTCGAGTGAATTTTCTCCATCGGTTTCTGTGGTGTGCATATGCAAGTCGCCGCGAATATCGCTCAATCGGACAACTTCGGATTCGAATTGTGTAAAGTCGTCACGCCATTCCAATCGATTCTCGCGAAACTCGGGCGGGATCCAAGGGAGACCGAGGGCTTGATAGACGTCCGACTCGCTGGCCCCCGCGACGGAACGCGTTTCGTCTTCGATCGGAAAGACGCCGTATTCGTTCAGTTTCAGACCAAGCTTTTTTGCCTGGCCTCGAAGCACAACGTTGTGTTCTTTGCTGCCCGTAAAATACTGAAGGGCGGCGCCCCAAGATGACGCATCGACGGCTCGCAAATCGACTTGAAAAGCATTTTTGACGCGAATGCTCGATTTCGTCGGTCCGTGGGCGATGACCTCCTGAGTCGATTCGAAAGCGATGAAATGCTGCATAACTGCGTCGGGATCTTCGCTGACGACAAGAATATCGATGTCGCCAATCGATTCTTTTTTGCGACGATAGGAACCGGCGAAGTCAAGTTTCTTCACGGCTAAACATGCTGAAATATGATCTCGAAGCTGGCTCACGAGCTTTTCGGCTTGATCTTGCCGCATTCGCTGTCCCGCTTGTTCGGCAATCGAGATGCCATCGAGGATCGATTGCTGCGTCTTGACGCCGAACCCTTTGAGCTCCTTCACTTGATTGGCTACGCAGGCGGCTCGAAGACCAGGAAGGTCGGTAATTCCTAAATCTTTGAAGAGAACGGCAACTTTTTTGGCACCCAAGCCAGGGATTTTCAAGAGCGTCCGCAAAGAGGGCGGGACTTTTTGGCGTAGTTCAATCAACTGAGGCAAATTACCCATTTTGACGAGGGTTGTCGATTTTTCGGCTAAGGTGCTACCGATTCCGTCGATCGAGGTCAAATCGCGACCTTCTTCGATCCAATGGCTAAGCGAATCGGGGAGATCCCGAATTATTTGAGATCCGGTTCGATATGCTCGAATACGAAACGAACTTTCTCCCGCGATTTCGAGAAGATCGGCCATTTCGTCAAAGACTTCGGCAATTTGTGAGTTCTGCATATTGGTAGTACCCTTGCCAAAGGTGGCGAGGATGCAAACATAAGGGCTGTAAATTCGTGTGGTTGATTGAAACCTGATGCCGTACGCTCAGGTGAACTATCCCCGAAACTAGAAGGAAGTACTCTTGAACGCGTTGAACTCTCTGCCTCCAATCATGGGCTCTCAAGCCTATCAAAACTACCAGCGTCAGCGACAAATGACACTGGGTGACTTGCTATTGGAAAATCGAATCGTATTTTTGCAAGGCGAAATCTACACGGGAAATGCCAATGAAGTCGTGATGAAACTGCTTTATTTGCAAAGCGAGAACCGCCGAAAGGATATCCATTTTTATCTCAATTCGCCCGGCGGCGAAGTCGTCTCGACCCTGGCAATTTACGACACAATGCAAATGCTGTCGTGTCCGGTCGCAACCTATTGCGTCGGTCAAGCTGCTTCTGGAGCAGCCGTTCTGCTGGCCGGTGGTGCGAAAGGAAAGCGTTTTTGCCTACCCAATAGTTCCGTCATGGTCCACCAGCCTCACGGCGGTGTTCGCGGCCAAATCTCGGATATCGAGATTCAAGCGGCTGAAATTCTTCGGATGCGAACTCAACTGAACGAGATTCTATCTCACCATTGTGGGAAACCAGTCGACGTAATCGCCAAAGATACTGATCGCGATTTCTTCTTAACGGCCTTGCAGGCCAAAGAATACGGTCTTGTCGATGAGATTTTGACCAAACAAGCCGTACCTGACGATTCTGACAAGTAAGGGAGCTGACTCGCTATTATGCCAATGATTCCGTATGTAATCGAAAAAGATGGCCGTGAAGAACGTGTCTACGATATTTATTCGCGTTTGCTAAAAGATCGTATTGTCTTTATGGGAAGCCAAGTTGACGATGAAATCGCCAACGCCTTGGTGGCTCAGATGCTGTTTCTACAGTCAGACGACCCCAAAGCCGACATTCACATGTATATTAACAGCCCTGGCGGGAGCGTCAGTGCAGGGATGGCGATCTACGATACGATGCAATTCATCTCGTGTGATGTTGCTACCTATTGCATCGGCCAAGCCGCATCGATGGGGGCCGTATTGTTAACCGCCGGAGCAAAAGGAAAACGTTATTCGCTTCCGAATTCAAGGATCATGATTCATCAACCGCTCGCCGGAATGCAGGGCACGGCGGAAGAAATCGATATCCACGTCCGAGAATTTCGCCGAACCAAGAAGAGGCTCAATGAGATCCTCATTCGACATTGCGGACAAAGCCTCGAACAGATCGAAAAGGATACTGATCGAGATCGCTTCATGGATCCTGAGGAAGCCGTTTCTTACGGATTGATCGACAAGGTCGTCGATTCGATGCCGAAAATCGTTTAGTTTTTTTGTTCGTAATTTGTTCGAAAAATGACCACCTTTGCCGACGCAGTTCGAGATTGGGCTCTCGAACGCGGGGAAAATTGGTTTCGGGAATTGAGGGCTTTTTCGAGCAGAAAGGCGATGGGAATGAAGGCGATGGGAATGAAGGGAGTAATGGGAAGAATGGGAGTCGCAAATCAGGTACTAAGGTCGGCGATTTATTATCTCATTACTCCTATTCCTCTCATCATTCCCATTCTCTTTATTTCGCCTCTTATTTAGGTGGCAGTATGTTCCGCTGCACCCAAGTAATCGTCATGAAGAGACTCACGATTGCAACTAAGAGTGGTACAAAGTAGAGCAAGAGTCTTGGTCGAGCAATAAAAATGAGGCAGCCGACCATGACGGCAGCAATACCGATTCCACCGCCCGGCATTTCCTTTAACCACATCAGTTGCGGCCAAGCCAACCATGCCATCCCGAGCACGAAAGCGACTTTTCCAAACGTGCCGTAAACGAAGACTCCGGTAGTATCGGTGGCGTCCATTCCAAATTTAGCAAACAACGCAATCAAACCAAGCGAAATGGCTAAAACACCGACGCTTAGCCGTTGCCAATCTAACGCGTGCTTGACTTGCGAACGAGGGCTCATCAAAACCATTCCAGCGAAAGGAGAAAGTCTTGAACGCGCAATTGAGCTGCATTTCCGACGGATTGGTCTGCGATTTCATATTTCTCGGTTGCTACACCGACACGATAACCCAGCTCGTCGAGCGTTTTCGAAAACGCGGTATACGCCGGACTATTTCCTTGCAAGAAGATCGCAAGCGACTCCAGCGGTTCCGTTTGCCTCATGCGAAGACCTCTTGGGAGCGAACTTCCGGCCAACCAAAGACCTCGGAAGATGCCGCGATTTTGCAACGCAAGCACGATCGCCGGTTTGCCTCCAGCACCGATCCCGCCGACGACGATGCGACGCGGATCGATCTTATAGTCATCGCGAATCTGATTCATCGTTCGCTTAATAATTTCTAATTCCTCCAAGCTCCATTCTTCGGGATCAGCCGAGGAGACCATTGCGAAAATAAAGCGATGGTCGCGACAAAAGGGTTCCCAGCGATCGACCCAATTCTTTTTCTCGATCTTGCCTGGTTCCGGGACCATCAAAATCAAACCATGAGCCGTTGAAGGGTGATACGTCGAAGGAACGAAAGCGAAGGCTTGGTTCTTCACATCGCCCATCACGATCGAGACGACGCCTGTTGCCGATTTCTCATTCGATTCTGGAGGTGCGGCGAGCGGCATCGCATCGCGATTCGCATCCTTTTCTAATTCGGCAGGCCAAGGCTTGAGCTGCATTTTGATCGACTCAATTTTTAACTCGCCCTTGTTTCTCTCTTCCGCACTCAAGCCTAAAACGGCTGGTTCGCGGTAATCTACAAAAGCCAATTGCTTCTCGAAATCAGGTATCGACTCTACATCTTGATCTCCGAGCTTTCGAACAATTTGCCCCGGCTTAAGCAACGCTATCGATGCCGGACTATCATTGGCGACGGCTCGAATTTTTACGCCTGGGCCATCGTACGTTGGATCGGGAAGGATTCCTGCATACGGCATTCGATAAGCCGGTAGCTCTCGAACGAGTTTACAATCAAAAGACTTGGTCACGTCATCGCGTTGAACCGTCACTTTTACTGAATCGCCGGCATCGACCGAACCTAAAGCATGTCGCATGTCGTTGGGCCATCGAATAGCATGGGCATCGATCTTCAGTAGCGTATCGCCGGCTTTCAAGCCGGCTTTGTGAGCCGGCGTTCCTGGTGCGACACCAGCTAGTACAACAGGACCACGGAAATCGTCATTGAGCGAAGGTCGCACTCCAGCTTTCCCGGAATAGACATCCTCGCCTTGCATCATTTTAGGAAGTCGCTGCAAGATATCGTCGAGTGGAATCGCAAAGCCAACTCCAGCGTCATACCATTGTTGGACTTCTCCCTCGGTGACGATTCCGGGATCGATCGGCGCCAGAATTCCCATCGTACGTCCATAGATATCGATTAATGGGCCGCCATAATTGTGCGGTGAAATCTTGCAATCCGTTTGGATGGCTCGGCCGAATATCCGGTCGGTGGCACTGAGTATTCCGACCGATCGTGAAGCTGTCGAGATGTCGAACGTCTTTCCCAACGCGACTGTCCATTGTCCTACTTGCCAACTCGATCTCGGTGACGCAACGGCTGGTCCCAATGGCTCATCGACATCAATTTTTAGCAAGGCTAAATCGCGCGCGTGATCACGAGCCACAAGTTTTGCAGCTTTGCGTTTTCCATCGGGAAGTAAAACCGTAATCGAAGCCGGATCGCCGCGAAACTGAAAAAGGCTTGTAATAATCCACCCGTCCGCCGCAACGACCGTTCCGCTGGATGGTCCAGCCGCTACGGCACTATCACCGACGATTTCGCGTCCACCAAACGTTTCGATCTGCACGACCGAATGCTGAGCAAAATCGGCAGCCGCTCGAAGCGACTCTTGCTCAAGTTCGAGAATGTTTTGCGAGGTCGATTCGCCTATCAATATTCGATTGGCGGAAATGAACCCGATGAGCACTATCCAGCTTAGCAATAAATAAAACTTTTTCATGGTCGCACATCGAGTCGAATGAGTTCTTGTCCGCGCTGAACGAGCAGCGTAAAAGAATCCGCACTATCAATTCTTGCCAACGATTCCTCGAACGCTCGACGCGAATCGATGCGAAGTTCATTGAGCAACAGTACCAGATCGTTGGCTTGCAACCCACTTCGTTCGGCTAGCGACTTGGGGATTACCTGGTCGACAAAGGCCGGTGTCTTCGGCAGAACATCTGGAATGAGCGCGATACCGAGCGTCAACAATCGGTGCGGCTTAGATACAGCAATTCGCTGCTGAGAAGGTAGCGGGGAATTTGTTTTTCCTTCGAGGATGCGTCGCACGGAACTCGATACTACGTCGGCTGGAATCGCGTAATTTAACCAGATATTGGTTTGCTCATCACGCAATTCCTTGCCGAGCATCCCGACGAAATTTCCTTTGAGATTCACAACCGCACCACCCGTCGCACCAGGGTTGTTAGTCATCACATCGAGGACAAGAACTCGACCTTGATAAAGAGTTTTCAAACGGCCGCGGCGGGCGGAAAGCGGAGCGATTGCCATAATCACGCCGCGCTGGATGCTTAGTGCTTCGTCTCCAGTCGCAATACCAAATAGATTGCTCATTCCAAAAACGCGATCGCCAACTGCCGGCTCGTCGAGCTCTTGGAGATTAAAGAATTCGGTACCAACTTGATTCATTTTGAGTACGGCGATTTCCGTTTCAGGATCCATTCCGATCATCTCGGCATCGTCCTTTCTGCCATCGAGTGTGACGACGCGAATCGCGGTAACATCTAAAACAGTACTCCAGGATGTTACCACATGCCCTGCTTCACTGACGAGAAAACCACTTTGGTAGCTTTCTAAACCCTGTGGACCGCCAGCACCGTAAATTTTTACAAGTTTGGCTTGAAGGTTACTCGTCAAGGCGACCAATGGATCCATGCTCTTCGACGAATCGCTCGTTCGATTGTTCGTGGATACTTCGGCGAAGGCAAAGCTGTGTAACTTAAAGCTCCCAATGCAGAGCAAACATGCGAATACTTTTAACAATCGCCTCGCACCAAGCGTGATGCTCGATCGGCAGTTCAAAGGTCACCTCCGACTGGTTTGGGCAAAGGCAATGCCCCTAAGTCAATGGTCATCCGCGTTTCTGGTCCAAAGGCAACTCGCAGCGTTTTTGGAACTTGCAAAGCCTCTTGGCTTTGATAGTCATCGAAGTATATTTCAAGTCGATCCAATTGGCGATCGGATTCGATTTCGATGAGTTGTATTCTGCCGTCGTCAGGCGAAGTAAAAAAGAAAGCTTCGACCTCGCCGGAAGTTACCTTTGTAAAATCGACCATCGATTCAACACCGATAATTCGACAGGTCCCGAGATAGGTCGCTTCCCCCATATTGCGAGGCCCGATCGATTTCCATTGCTGCCAGAGTCTTGCACCAAGGGCAGCACAATGCAGCGATTTGGATGAAACCAATTCTCCCCAGCCTCGAGTCGCGTCGATGATGATCGACTGATCACCAAACTTCGATTCGATTCCTCCTTTTTTCAAAACGATGCTTAGATTGGTTTGCTCGCCGCGGACTTTGCCGGTCCATTGCCAACCATCAGCCAGCTCGAACTCTTTTGTCGGGCCGCCGCCAAGCGTCAAAATACGGTCGAGCTCGAATCGATTGAAATAGTAGTTGGCAAATCCTCGGCGAGTCTCGAAGCGAGCGGCGAGCGGATCGTTTTCTAATTTTGGTTTTGGCTCGGGGTTTTCAGCCGGCTTAGACTCCATACTTTTGCCGCTAGCAATTTCGTCCAGCTCGGCAGCCGAATGGAGTGGGCTGACACGAACCCACGTTTCGTGGATTCGATCTTCTTGCCGAAATTGCAAGCGAAGTCGCGAATGAGACGGAAAGATCCCGAGAATATTCTTCAGTTGATTGACGGTGGTAATTTCTCGGTCGTCAAGCCTCAAGATTTCGTCGCCGTAGCGAAGTCCGCGGCGGTAAGCGTCGCTCGATTCTAAAATATTCGAGACCACGACTCGACCAGAGTCGCTGCCAACGGTAAAGCCTAACGTTGCATGGTCCACAACGCGTCCACTCTTGAGATGCCCCAAAAATAGTTTTGCTTGATTGATCGAAATCGCATAGCCGACTCCGACATTCACTCTTCCTCGCTTTTCAAAAGAGCAGCGACCGTTGATTCCGATCAAATCGCCGTCGGAGTTGTAAAGCGGGCCACCCGAATTGCCCGGATTGATCGCGGCGTCGGTTTGGATGCAGTCGGTATATTCGAGAATCGTTCCCGACGGATACTGGTATCGATGGACTCCACTGACAATTCCCCAAGTCACGGTCGGCATGAGATTGGTAGCGAGCACGAAGGGATTTCCGGCCGCGAAGCACCACTGGCCAGCCTGGACAGTATTGCTGTCAGCCAACGTAGCGGCTGGAAAATCATCGCGACCATAGAGTTTGATCAAGGCGAGGTCACCAGTCGGATCGATACCTACGATGACCGCCTCGACCATTTCGCCATTCGATAAACCGCACCGCATCCGATCGCCAAATGGTTGAGTCACGTGAAAATTGGTCAGTGCGTAACCATCCGCAGAAACAATGACACCGCTACCACCACCTTGGCCATCGGTACCGAAAACGCCGATCGTCGATTGAGTCGCTTTGGCGATCGCTTGAATCCGCGCTGCTTGGGCTTCGAGAACCGATTTCGTCGGTTTCAATGCATCGCTTGACTCGCCGAGTACATAAGTCGAAAAAGCAACGATCGCGATCACGCTTATGAGACGGATCGGCAAGCGTTTAGAATTTGCTACACAGCGAGGAGGAATAAGCATCCCTTTTTGAATCCTTTATCGAGTCAGACGGGGCTGTTGCCAGGAAATCTGCGTGCCTAACATAAGATCGGATTCGCAGGTAACAACGATTCGCATCTGTTTGTCCGAAGCAACAGGAATGTCGACCGTCGCTTCCATTTGATCTGGAGGCAAGCTTACATTCCAGGCCAGCTCATCGCCGAGCCAAATTTCGCATTGGATCGCGCTCATAAACCGAGCCTTTTCAAATCGTCGGATTTTGGAAACGAATCGGCGAAAGCCACTTGGAACGCGGAATGTAATTTCGCCAGGTCCAGTAAAATGCAGGTCTTGAGACTTTGCGTCCGAACTTCCATCGGCGGAATCGAAGCGAGGGCCGAGTAATGTGTCGCGACCCGGAATCGCGCTGCCCGTAAAGGTTCGCTGAAAAGTTTTCGTCGCTAAAGCAGTTTGCGATGCCAACCAGACAACATTGGCGGAAGAGAAATTGACTTCTCGAATATCCTTCCAGACTGCCATCGCTGTGACGCCACAGGGCGTTGTCCAGGCTAAGCCGTTTTCGTTTCCCTTGGTAACTTCGTTGGAAGCCTTCCGATCGGTCAACTCGAGTGAAGCTGCTTCCCAGCGAGAACCATCGCGGATCGCGACCTGGATTACTGGCGCAGCTCGCTTAGCTTGCGATCGATACCAGAGAAGTCCTAAAAGCTTGGCGCGAGGGGCTTGCAAAATTTGGCCGTCGAAAGAAAACTCGACCACATCAGGGGAAACCGCCACGATCATTCCAGAAGCGCGATCGACATCGCGATCCGATCGCGAGATGACCATTTCGTCAAACGAACGTGTTTCGCTCTTCGCGTTCGTCCATTCTGATTTTAATTCGTCCGACGGTGATATAAATAGAAGCGACTCAACGCTCCCCTTAGGCAAATCCAGCGTCAATCCAGAATTCGATTTTGCCGTCCAACGATCATCGCGTCCTTGAAACGCTTCGCACTGAATCTGGCTGCCATCGACCAGCGTGACCGTCTGTTTACCTTTAGTCAGCCGTTGTGAAGGAGCGTCCGACGCGAAAGACGTTTCCAAACGATCCAAGGAATCAAAGGTCAGTTCAACCGGACCTGATTCGGTCTGGAGCAAAAGCTTCGAATCGACGCAACTGGTTAACTGCCCACGCGTTCTGTGACCGTCAAGTGAAAAAACGACGACAGAATTATCGTCGCTATGAGCCACTAGCTTTAAACTCAGAACCGTTACAAAAGCAACGAGAACCGACAATGAACGTGACATCCTTCACACTTTCACGGTAATGACCGGCATTGAAGTCGATTTGAGAGAAGTAGCAACGAAACGATACTGCTATGTTCCGTTAAACATGCATGAATGGTCAAGTACCACAAAGAATCGCCAAAAGAAACGCTCCCACCGATTTAGCTCCCTGCCCCGGCGGTGCATGGATGGCGTGCATTCGCGCACCAAGAGCTAAATCGATGGGAAACGTTCAAGAATATTCGGCAAAACTCGAACCTTCATATCTTCCTGTCTGCGTGATATCTCTATATCGCTAAATGGATGTGGGATACCGACAAAAAAATCGATCCAGTTCGAAAAAAATTTGATGGCAAGTGCTTTTCGCTTAAAAACTCTCGCTTTTCCTTGGATTTCCGTTGTGAACACCCGTCGGATCATTTAAATTGCCGAAATACGCATTGTGTCGTTCCTGTTTCCCTACATCGAGAAACCGCCATCCAATGTCTGACCTAGACGCAATGGGGTCCGTTACCAGATGGATCGAAGAGATTCGCGCTGGTGCCTCATCGGCAGTTCCAAGTGTTTGGAATCGATATTTTTCGAGACTGGCCGGGATTGCTGACCACGGAATGGCCGATTCGCCTAGTCGCTCCATGGACGGCGAAGATGTAGCCTCGTCGGTTCTCGAAACATTTTTTCGCAAAGTTAGGGAAGGGCAATTCCCGGAACTGCGTGATCGCGACGATTTATGGCTCTTGCTGCTCGCGATTACGCGATGTAAAGTTGTAAGTCATAAGAGACATGAACTTCGACAGAAACGTGGCGGCGGGCGAGTGCTCTTGGCCACTGATGTGAGGGCGTGGCAAAACGAATCTTTCAACCTCGATGACATTGCCGACGGCGAGCCAACCCCTGATTTGATGATTAGCCTAAAGGACGCGTGTAATTTCTTGATTAGCGAAATGCTTCGAGATGAAAAAACGCGAGCAATTGCAATCTTAAAATTAGAGGGACTGACGAACAAAGAGATTGCGGAACGATTAAACACCGTATCGAGAACTGTTGAAAGAAAACTTAAGTTGATTCGATCGGCTTGGGAAAAGGTATTCAGTATAGAATTTGAGGGTAGCAACGATGATCAAGATACCGCTGGAGAGTGACCAATGGCTTGAAATGGATGTCCTCGAGCAAGTCGATGTCATTTGCGTCGCATTTGAAGAAGCATGGCAACGAGGCAATACTCCGAAAATCAGCGATTACGCACTGCTCATTTCCGTTGATCGTCGAGCCGAGTTGCTGCGTGAACTGATCATTGTCGACAAGCAGTGCCAGGAACAACGCGATGCCCAGACGGCGAAATCAACGTCGATGAGTTCGCAAGCGACGCTTACGCTCAACCATGGTCGGCAAGATACCGATATTGAATTCCTCGATCTCGAAGCGAATAACTCCGCACCTGGCACGGCAATGGAGCTGCCGACGGCGTTCGGTGACTTTATTCTGTTCGAACATCTCGGTCGTGGTGCTTTTGGGCAAGTCTATCGAGCAGAAAATACGCGAACGGGTAAGCAGGTTGCCATCAAAGTTCCGCATTCGAACTTGATTTCAGAACCCGATGAATATCGATTGTTCATTCGCGAGGCTCGCAATGTCGCTAACTTGACGCATCCTGGAATCGTCAAAGTAAACGATGTCGAGTTTGTCAACAAAGTTCCGTTCTTAGTTTTGGAATATGTCGACGGCAAAAATCTCAAAGAACACATCGATGAATTCGGAATGTTGCCAGTTCGAAGCGCCGTTCTATTGACGATTCAATTAGCCGAAGCCGCAGAACATGCACATCAAGCTGGCGTCGTTCATCGAGATATCAAGCCGTCCAATATCCTGATCGAATCACCGAAGCAAAATCGAGAAGCTCAGGATTCGCCTGATCTGATTCCACGGCTGTTCGATTTCGGAATTGCTAAACGAAATGGTGCCAACACGTTGGTAACCCAACCTGGCGTTGTGATAGGTACACCAGCGTACATGAGCCCCGAACAAGCATGCGGAAATTCCCGCGCGACGACCAATCGCTCGGACGTCTACAGTATGGGAGTTGTGTTATACGAATTATTGACTGGTTCGACTCCATTTCAAGGAACTACAACTCAGATTCTTGCGGCAGTGCAAGCCGATGAAGTGCCCGACATCCGCCATCGAAATCCAGCTCTTTCTAAGAATTTGGCGATAGTATGCCATCAAGCCCTACGGCTTGTTCCGGAAGCTAGGTATGCCTCGGCGATCGATTTTGCGAACGACCTTCGTCGATGGCTCAATGGTGAACCGGTTCTTGGCAGGCCAATCGGGTTTGCGGAGTGGGCGATAAAAAAAACGAAGAAACATCGCGTCGAAATGCGTTGCGCGATGATCGTTGCGATTCTTTTCAGCGTTGCCGGTGCACTGGCTTGGCGTTCACAGCAATCGCATCGGCAATTGGTAGCCGATTTACTGATCTCCGATCCGCAAAGCCACCTCGGGCCGAGAATGCCAGGAAGCCTTGAAGATTGGCTTATCAACGTCCCGGATTCTCTGGCCGACAGCCAACCGTTGATCGCTGGAATACATAGTTCGCCTCCCGAAAAACTCCTAAAGATTGGCAACGCTTTGCGGCAGCATAAGAGCCGTTCGGTTGCGACGTTAAGACAGTGTCTCGATTCAGGTAATTTGGATTCAGTTGACCAGCTCAAACTCGCATGTATCTACGGGGTCGTCGATCCTGAGGGCTTTGAAAACCTTGGGGTGGCGACACGGCTCACTGATTGGCTCTTCGGATCCTCTTGCTTTGACAATGTCGAAGGCTGGACGGAACTAACATCCCATTTTTCTCGGCCGCTCGTCGCTCCGCTCACCGAACGCTACGCGGCATCGATGCATAGCTCGCAACGAGCCATCGCTCGCAAATGGTTAATAGGACTATTAGAAAGAGAACCTATCGAGCGAACGGTCGAAGCGATGATGCTTAGTCGCGTCGACGAGTTGATCGATTGGAATCGTCTCCTTTCTCGCCGTTTTCGCAATCCGCTGCCAGCCGTACAAGCGAAGCGACGTAGCCTGAACTTAGACTTTGGTTATGACGAAGACGGCGAGGCTAGATCGATGGCCTACGCTAATCTCCTCTTGATGGAATACGGGCTAGGAGGCGAAGAATCGATTTGGCCTCTCTTGGCTATAGCGAAGGACCCACGACCACGCACTTACTTTGTTCATCAGATCGGGCAATCGGGTTTTCCGCTAACATCGATCATCGACAAATTGTCTGACAATTCCGATCCCACTGTTCAATATGCGATCCTTGTAGCTATCAGCCAATGTGCTCAAGAACGTTTCAGCAATAAGGAATTGCAGAAAATCAGAACGTGGTTAGTAGAAGCGTATGAATCGCATCCAAATTGTGGCGTACATTCCATGTGTCGATGGTTGCTTAATGAGTGGGGATTGGGCAGCGAGTTAATAGAGGTCGATCGACGATTGAGCAAGGAGGGGTTCGTGAAAGGTCGCAATTGGTATGTCAATCGATTGGGAATGCTCATGCTAGTTGTGGACGGACCCGTCGAGACGGGAATGCCCCATCCTTCTTCGTCGGCAAGTTTAGAGTTACCGGATACCTTTGAAGTGCGTCGAATCACGCGATCGTTCGCGATCGGTGCCGACGAAGTTACACAAGGGCAGTTCCGTCAATTCGACCCGAGCTATTCCGCGGCAGTAGTCGATCCTGCGTCGACGCAACTTTCCAACAACGATAATTTGCCGGCGATCGGACAAGAATGGACCAGCAATTTGCAATTTCTTCAATGGCTTAGCCTGAACGGTGGATATTCCGATACCGAAGCAGCCAATTGGCATCAAATCGATGACAAGTCGGTCGAAATTGATTATTCGAAAACGGGCTATCGACTGCCAACTTACGAAGAGTGGATGTATTGTTGTATGGCAATGACCGAAAGCCATTGTAACTATGGAACGATTTACACTCCGTTCAATGACAAGTATGTATTTCAACCTCAAAGTAAAAAATCGGGTAATCAAAAAATATCGCCGGTCGGAAGTAGAATGCCAAATACCTTCGGAATCTTTGACACCCTCGGAAATGCAAACGAGTGGACCGCGTCCAAATTTGCTCTGGATGGTACGTTCCCTTCTGACTCGCTTGACCTTCAAATTGTAAACGTAAGGGCAGCATGTATCATTTGTGGAACAAGCAGCTCATCCGTTCGCCCCACGTCAGTCCGTGTCGGTTTCGAATTACCTTCAAAAAATTACGGGAAGACAGGCTTCCGAATCGCACGTACACTCGCACCATTCGAGACTGAACCGTAATTTCTTTGCCGCAATTTACTGCTTACGAAAAAGGGTCCATCGATGAAGAAAAAATCTAAACCAAGTACTAAGTCTACGCTTAAGAGCCTCATCGGCGGGGAAAACACTTGCGTTTTTTATTGTAGTAACGATGAATGGCAGCTCGTCGAAGACAACTCGTCGGAAGGTTATCACTGTGATCCAACAAGCGGCATTTGCGATAGCAACGAAGATACTTACATAACCGAGGATGCGATAGAAGATGAAGAAGGTGGAGATGGCGGTGATGGAGGAGGAGACGGTGATGGCGGGGAAGATGAAATGTTGGCATCGCGCCCTCGGATATCGGACTTACCAAAGAACTCAGCGCTATACCGATACAGTCTGCCACGAAGAATACTTCGACGCGTTCGCGGTGCATGGGCCAAGGGACACTATGCACCGCTCGAAATGACGCTCAAAGAATTAGCCAAGTTCGCACCGAGGGTTTCGAAGATTGTCGGTGCAATGGCGAAAGATCGATGCGTTGCTTCATTCGAAGTGATCGTGCCATCGCGAAAGCGACCTACCACGAAAACGAGTGTAAAGAAATCGGTAGCTAAGTCGAAGAAGTAGCGAAACGCGTCGAGTAGGAAAGTTTGGCTCTTCCGGTAGAAACTGTGGGTGGTTTTCGTGATCCGCAATCAATTTTAGCCGTGAAATACAAGGAAAACACTGGACTGAGTGATTGCAAAAACCAAGGTTCGCTTTCTGATCGGAAATGCTTACCCAAAAAATTGCTATGGTTTGGATGGTGCAATGCGTTTGGCGGATGGATTTACAAGGGATGGCTCCGATGCGCCAAAGGCGCCCGGCAACCCGCCGGAC
>Ga0163150_10000761_pt1 | contig 58037 bp, 44 predicted proteins | sample OliLakLV19P2IB_FD_148628 | JGI IMG/M metagenome (GOLD analysis project Ga0163150, IMG submission 148628) | Freshwater microbial mat bacterial communities from Lake Vanda, McMurdo Dry Valleys, Antarctica - Oligotrophic Lake LV.19.P2.IB | ecosystem: Environmental > Aquatic > Freshwater > Lake >...
TGACTAGGCCCTAGGCCCTAATCCCTCGGCCCTTCTCATTGCTGTTGGAACGACGGCGAGCCGACGGTGATTGCGATCATTTTGGCGATGTCGTTTTTCTCGGCGAGCTTGAGCAGCAGCTTGTCTTCGTGGTCGCCGACGTCGCCGCCGATGAATTCTTTGAGGACCTTGCTGCGCACTTCCTCGGGCTTGTCGGCTTTGAAGCGTTCGGTGAGCTTCATGTCGACGCTGACGCCGCGGACCTTGTTGGCCATGAGGCCGTAGGCGTAATTCCAACGCTTGGTGAGGACGCCGGCGTCGAGCCAGGCCTCGGCGTGGTCGTAGAAGCCGGTCGGGTCATCGCAGCCGTAGACCGGCTGGCCCATGGTCTCGAGGTTGTAGGTGGTGGTCGCGAGGTTGCTCATGTCGGCGCCGGTGGCGCGGAGGGCGCTGACGGTGAACTCGAAGGGCGTCTTGAACTTGGCCTTGTAGTTCAGGCGGCTCATGAACTCTTCGGAGAGGACGATCTCGCGGTAGACCTTCTTGAGGTCGCCGTTGGACGACTTGAAGGTGTTGGTCACCTTGGTGACCAGGGCCTTGGGCGGGTTGTCGTTGACGAGGTAGCGGCAGAGCTTTTCGGAGATGTAGCGGGCGGTGCCGGGGTGGCGGGCGAGCATCATGAGGGCGAACTCGCCGCCTTCTTTGCCGGAGGGCATCTTCTTGCCGAGAACTTTGTGGCCGCCGCCGTCGTGCCAGTCGCTGCGGAAGTAGTAGGCGAGGCTGTCGCCGTTGAAGGTCCAGCCGGTGAGGGTGAGCGAGAGCTCGAGCACGTCCTGCTCGTTGTAGTAGCGGTCGGCGCCGAGGGTGTGCAGCTCCATGAGCTCGCGGGCATAGTTCTCGTTCCACGCGCCCTTGCGGCTGACGTAGTTGTCGAGGTATTCGAGCATGCCCGGGTGGGTGGCGGAGGCGAGGAGCATTTGCTCGAACTTGCCGAACGCGTGCTTGCGGATCACGTGCTCTTCATAGTGGGCCGCGGTGTACGAACGCTTGGGGGCGTTGCCTTCGGGCTGGTTGATGCAGAAGTGGTTCCGCCAGAACTCGCACATGACCTCTTTGAACTGCCGGTTGCTCAAGGCGGCGCGGAGGACGACCGACTGCGGCAGCTCACTGCGGAGCGTCGGCTGGTTTTCGCCGTTCTCGGGGATCGGGTACTTGTCCTGCATCTGCTTGAGGTTCATCTTCGTCCACAGATAGCGCTCCGCGACGAGTTCATCGAGCTTGGAGTCGGAGATGTTGTCGGGATCGAGCTGCTGCTCGACCCAGGAGAGCCAGCCGCCGTTCTTGAGGATTTCATCGATCTCGCCGGGCCTGCCGCCGAACGCCATGCGGTTGATGGCGTGCACCACCTGCTCGCGTTCTTCGAGCGGCGGGCCGGGGATGATCTCGGAGTCGGGGACGCGGTTGGCGAAGGCGCGCTCGCCGGATTCGATTTCGAGGATGCGGATCTTCAGTGCGTCGGCGGCGGTGAGCTTGGTGTGACTGGCGGAGGCGGCGGGGCCTTTGATGCCCGCTTCCTTCATGCCGATGCGCTCGAGCATGTCGATCTCGCGCACCGTCTGAGCGGCGGCGATCGACGCGAACGCCGCAATGCACATCAGGCTTGCCGAGACAGCGCTGATCGGGTGACGCATGGAGAAGCTCCGGAGAAACTTTTTGAATACTGGTCGTGCCGTAAGGAACCGATCACAGGCCGCGATCAGCGTATCCCGAGTATTATCGGCATCGGGCGGCGGCAGGTAAACCCCGAACAGAGCGCAGTTTGACCGCTGTAGTCTACAACTGCCGCACGACCCGGTCAATAGGTTTAACGCACGAGGACGCCGCGCGTCCAGTGAGAAACCTCATTTTTTTGGACGAGGGCGGGTTTCGTTCGTAGTTGAGGAGTGCCACCGTTTCTTACTCCCTTTCTCGCAGAGGGGCTGGGGTAGGGTTGAACGAACGGCAACTCCCGCAGCAAGACGCGATGACACAGGCCCTCCGTTCAACCCTCCCCTAACCCCTCCCTGCGAGGGAGGGGGATAAGACCGCCCCGCCACTCGTTGACCCGCCCGCTATCTTGCCCGTAAAATCAGACCCTCCTCTTTGTTTCAAACTCAATCGAGGTCCACACTTGGAAATCTGCCCCTACTGCGGAACGCGTAGCCCCGTCGCCGATGCCGCCGCCTCCCCCGGTTCCCCCGCCGATGCCGCCAATCCGCCCCGCTGCCAGGCGTGCGGCGGCGTGCTCGACGACCTCTCCATGACCGCGACGCAGATCGCCATGGGCCCGTGGTTCTTCCGCATGCCCGGCAAGCCGTTCGGCCCCGGCTGCGACATCACCATTCTCCGCAAGCTCCTCGCCGCCGGCCGTGTCAAGCCTGACTCCCCCATCCGCGGCCCCGGCAGCAACCAGCTCTGGAAGAAAGTGAAGTCGATCGCCGGCGTCGCCCACCTCGCCGGCGCCTGCCACTCGTGCGGCGAGAAGGTGAAGCCCGACAGCAAGTTTTGCCCCGAGTGCGGGACGAAGTTCACCGCGCCCGCGGAGCGCAACCAGTGGGGACTGCCGACGGCACCGGTTGCTGATGTCATCGCCGAGGCGCGCAAGGCGGACGCCGCGCTCTGCTGCGTCTGCGGTCACGGCAAGACCACGGCCGATGAGTGCCCCGAGTGCGAGACGATCTTCAGCCCGCCGGACGAAGTCACGCGCATCACGGTCGGCGGCTGGTTCGTACACGGCAAGCAGCACGCCTACAAGCCGGGCATGAGCTACGAGCAGATCAAGAAGGAAGTCGATGCCGGCAACGTCACGGCCCGCACCATCGTTCGCGGCCCGACGACGGAGCAGTTCTGGAAGCTCGCGAAGAACACGCCGGGCGTGGCGCACCTGCTGGGTGCGTGCCAGGCCTGCGCGGCGAAGGTCGATGCCGGGGCCGGCGCCTGCCACGTGTGCGGCGCATCGTTCGGCGTGCCGCTGGATGCGGACTGGGTCGGCCTGCGGTACCCGACCGCCGAGGCCGCCGCCGCCGCCCAGCGGCAGCTCGACGCGGAGCTCGCCAAGATCGCCGCCACCATGCCCGCCGCCCCCGCCCCGGTGCGCAAGCCACGCGTCAAGCGCGAGCGGCCCGTCGCCGAGGCCAGTGACGTCGACGCGACGGAGACGGTCGAGGAGTACGTCGAAGCCGAGCAGGAGTACGAGGAAAACAGCGGCATGCCGCCGGGTTATGAGGACGATGAGCATCACGATCAGGGCGGCTTCGACATCACCACCGAAAGCAACGACGAGCAGGACATTGGATTCGCCGCGGCGCACCATGAGGAAGAGCACCACGACGAGCATCATGCGGAACCCGCACTGATCGGCGCGGGCGCCGCGGCCGGCACCGCCTTCGACCTCGGCGTCGCGCCGATCAGCGCCGGCGACACCGGCAAAGAGCGCCGCATCACCACGCAGTACAAGCAGTCGCAGAAAACGCTCATCACCTGGCTGGTTGTCACGCCGATCATCGTCATCGGAGCGTTCCTCGCCATCAACGCGATCCCCTCCAAGGACGGGACCAAGGATGTCGCGAAGGATGGGCAACAGCAGAAGGACGGCGGCGATCACAAGGCCGAGGCCTCGCCGCAGCTCGTGAAATTGAAGAAGGACACCGAGGCCCGCTTCGCGCAGTTCAAAAACGTCGAGCGCAAGGGCAAGGCCGCGGCGCCGATGACCGAGGCCGAGGCGACGCTGGCGAAGGCCAATCAGCTCATGACGAATGAGCAATTCCTCGAAGCCGACGCGGAGTTCCGCAAGGTCGAGGCGCCGCTGCTGAAGGTCGAGCAGATGCAGCAGCAGCGGGCCCAGGCCACCGAGATGCGCGGCCGGGCCCAGGCGGCACAGAACGAGGCGAAGGCGCTCGTCGCGGCGCAGCACGCCAAGGAGCAGTGGGAGGAAGCCGAAAAGAGCTTTGCCCAAGGCGCGACGCTGCTGAATGAAGAAAACTACGACCAGGCGATCGTCGTCTGGAACAACGCGACCGAGCAGTACAGCAAGGCCGCCCGGCTGGTGCAGGTGATGCTCACCGCCGCGGATGTGCGGGCCAAGATCGAAGCCGAGGCGACGAAGACCTTCACCCGCGACGAGCTGGAGCGCGAGGACGTGGCGGCGTGGAAGGCGTTCAAGGCGAAGATCAAGGCCGGCGACGACAACGCCGCCGAGAAGAAGTACGAAGAAGCGATGCAGTTCTTCGACCAGGCCCGCCAGATGGTCGACAGCGTCAACGACGGCATGAAGCGGCAGGTCGGCCGCAACTACTGGGCGTACCAGACCGGCCGGCTCACCGCCCGCATCCTCACGCCCAAGGTCGCCGGCTATCACCCTGACGAGGAAATGCTCGCCCAGCTCAAGCAGGCCTACGTCAACCTCGAAATCAACCGCGACTTCTTCAACCGCATCCCGCTCAGCAAGAACTGCTCGTACAAGGAGCTCGCTGACATCCTCGTCATCGAGTGCGCCAAGGAGATCGAGACGACCTTCGAGGGCCCCGTCGGTGAAGCGATCAAGAACAGCTTCGGCTTGGGCATGCAGCTCTACATCGTCGAGAAACAGCTCCGCGCCGACGTGGGCAAGATGACCACCCGCACCCGCGAGGAGATCGACCTGTACGTGAAGAAGGTGATCCCCGACGCCGCCAAGGCCGCGGGCTACGGCCCGCAGTTCCTCGCCGACGTCAAGGAGTTCGAGGAGACGCTGGCGACCGAGACGAACATCCCGACGAAGAGCCGCGAGAAGTGGGCGGCGATCATCGAGAAGCTGGAGAACTTCGAGACCGCGATGAAGATTGTGGGGGCGCGGAAGTAGATTTCCGATTATTTGCCATTTTCTGTTGCACGCGTTAGTACGAATTCGATGAATCGCTGAAGCCTATGCATATCAAACGCATATTTCAGCATCACGAGAGGCATTCCCACGATCGATGCGAGAATAATACTTGCCATGTTCCAACCCATAGTTGTGACACTTGGCACAAAGGCCACCGTGGCCAGCAGAATTACATTCGCAAGCGTAAGCGAACAAGTGCCACTGAGCATCACCAATCGCCGCCAACCCCACGTAGTATCGGCCATATCGTGGAACATAGCCCGAAGCCAACCAATCGTAACGCCCTCTGTTCCCGTTTTGTCCGCACGGCTGAGTAAAGCATTTGTTCGCCGCTTAAGTGACGCGACGAATCGATTTCCATGAGGAAGTACCTCGAGCAGGAAAGTCAGAAAATTAATGACCGCGCCAAATTCCATCAGTGACGAAAAACTGACAACTCTCACCTCTGCTTCCAAAACGGGCAGAATCGCCAGGACAATGCACCCACTGGAGATTGCCGCAATCATTAGTGTGATGCCTATATGCAACAATACATCAATATCTTTCACAGGCACAAATGCTTCAACCGCCTTGCGACGCTTGAGATCAAAGACGAAACTCCAAGGACGGTCCCAAGCAAAGTACGCGTGTAGTAGGAAAGCCAAAGTACAGAATAGGATGAAAGCGAATAAGTACATTTAAGCGGTCCAAAATCATCCGTATGGCACGCGGCGCGCCTCGCGATAAGTTTCAATCGATGAGATAAGGATGCTGCAATCGCAAAGCATCAGGGCCTGCCCGGAAGCGGTCGATCACGGCGTTGCTCGCGCTGCCATGCCGCGGCGTCCTCTATGACGCCGCCCAGTCCGCCCGCCTCGCGAAGGCTAGCCAAGGCGGCCTTCCGTCGGCCAACAACGGCGTCGCCCACAACGCGCTGCGAGTCGATCGGCGCGACGGTCGCGATGACCTGCACCTTACCGCTTCGCAGTTCCGCCGGAATCGGCAAGTGAAGCGTGCCGTCGGCGTCGGCTTCCAGGATGACGTTGATGCGTTTCATACCCTTAGTGTACCGGCCGAGTCGCGTTAATCATTTTCGCGGCAAATCCGGCTGCGATGCCCCCCCTCTCCATTCATCTCACCACTGGCTCGGATGATCATGCTTCGCCAGGTCCTTGTCGCGCACCGCTTTGAGCTGTGACAGGAACACGTCCGGCCCGCCCTTGATGTAGCCGCTGGTGGCGATCTTCTGCGACGCCGCGTTGAGGACCACCACGGTCGGGAAGCCGCGGATGCCGTACATGTCCGCTAGCTCGTCGCGGTCCTTCTTCGCCTTGTCGACCGGGGCCTTGGTGTCGCCCGCCGCCGGCGCGTCGTCCGTCTTCTTCGTCGTCGCCTTGGTTTCCTGCGGGAAATCGACGCGCAGCAGCACGAGGTTGTACCGCGCGTAATCCTTGAACGTGGCGGTGTTGAAAATCTCCTGCTCCAGCTTCTGGCAGTGCGGGCACCACGACAGCCCGGTGTACGCGATCACGATCGATCGCCGGCTCTGGGCCGCGATCGCCTTGGCCTTGCGGTAATTCGTGATCCATTCGCCCTTGTATTCGATCTTCGGCAGCGCCCGCTCCAGCGCCAGAATCGTCGGCTGCGGGTCGACGATGCTGAACGTCGTCAGCCTCGCTTTCACATCGTCCGTCTCCGAATCCCACAGCGCCAGCGTCAGCGGCTGCTGCGACGAGACCTTGTGGTCCTTGAGCCACTTCCTTGTCTTCTCCGCCTCCGCGCTCTTGTCCTCATCGTCGGGCAGATAAACCTTCGCCATGCACATCGACGTGTTGATGAACCGCACGAACTTGCCGACCTGGAGCAGCTTGCCCACCTGCTCGGCATACACCGGCGACTTCGGGTTGTAAATGATCATCAGCAGCGGCAGCCCGTTCTCCTTGGCGAACGCCGTGCCCGCCTCGACGCCTTCGAGCTGATTCAGATCCTCCGGCGGGGCCTTGCCCTCGAGGATCGCCTCGGCGTGCTGGACCCACGCGTAACCCACGCCCTTCTTCTCGTCCTTCCGCAACCGGGCGTGGTCGTAACCCGCCCGGCCGATCACGTTGCCGTCCTTATCGATGAACACGAACGTCGGCACGCGCGTGACCTGGAACCGCTCCTTGAGCTCTTTGTTCTGCGCCTTCGTCAGCTTCGACTGGTTGCCGCCGGCCTGGAAATCGACCTTGACGAGGATGACCTTATCCTTCGCCCAGTTGTGGAAGTAGTCGTACTCGATGACCTGCTCGTCGAGCTCGCGGGTGTAGTCGTCCCAGTCGCTGCCGCAGAAATACATGAGGATCGGCTTCTGCGTCTTCCGCGACGCGAGTTCGGCCTGCATCATCGAAGTGACCCACTTGAACTTCGAGGTGGTCGGCTTCATCGGCTCCGCCTTGGGAGCGGCCTTGGGCGGGTCGTTCTTCGGATAAGTCTTCGGCTGCGCGGAGGCGGCGGCGACGCAGAGCCCGAGCCAGGCGGCCAGCAGCGCGACGATCGAAGTGCGGTTCATGTTCATCATCACGAAACCTCGCGGATCAGGAGGACCGGACCACATGTGACGATTATCGGCAGACCGAAGGCGGGATCACAGTCGTGACGCCCCTATGTTAGCAACGCACCAGCGGGCTTTCTGCTTGCAGGATCCGTCCGCGCCGCCACGCGTTAACATGCGGGCCGTCCGTTGGACCCCAACCTCCGGCGCCCGCTCGCTGACGCGTGGCTCGGACGAATCAAACCACTCGCTTCAGCTCATCGATCAGCCGAATGATCATTTCCGCCGTGTGCGTCGCGAACACGGCGATCCGCAGCGCGCCCTCCGGGCCGACGCCGCTGTAGGCGCGGATGAACGCGATGATGATGCCGCGCTCGGCGAGCCCCTGCTGAATGCGGGCCATCTTGCCGGCATCGCCGAGCTGAAGGCAGATGATCGGCACCGGCGAATCGGTCACCGGAAGCCCGATCGCCCGCAGACCGTCGCGCAGCAGTTTGATGTTGGAGTGCAGCCGGCCGCGCAGCGCGGCATCATTCATCACAATGTTCAGCGCCGCGGCGGTGGCCCCCGCGACCGGCGCGGGCGGGGCGCTGGCGCCGCTGAACCAGTGCGTCTTCGCTTTCACATCGGCGATGAACGCGGCCGGGCCGGGGATGATGCCGCCGAACCCGCCGACGGCTTTGCTGAGCGTGCCGCACATCAATGCCCCGGCCATGCCCTCGCGCCAGTCCGTGCCGTTGACCGCGATTGGCCGGTTCATTTTTTCCGACCACCACTGGAGCGTGCCGCGACCCTGTGAGCCGAGCACGCCGATGCCGTGGGCATCATCGATGCAGAGCGTCGCGCCGCCGTGGTCGTCGATGATGCTCAGGTAGTCGCCGATCGGCGCGATGTCGCCGAGCACCGGGGAGACGCCGTCGCAGAGCACGATCGCACCCCGGCCGCCGGCGGCGTGCTGCTTGAAGAGCGAGCGCAGATGATCGGCGTCGCCATGATTGAACGACTCGACACGGGCGCGGCTCGCGGCACCGGCGTCCTGCGCCGCGAAGTGGGCGAGCGAATCGACGAACACGCAGTCGAACATCCGCCCGACGCTCTGCATCAGGATCGCGCAGCCGGCGTAACCCGTCGTGTAATAAAACGCAGCCTCCGCGCCGAAGAACGCGGCCGCTGCCCGTTCCACTTCCAGCACCGGCGGGCTGTCGCCGAAGCCGCCCCGGCTGGTCGCGGCGTGCAGGCCGTACTGTTTCACGGCATCGCACGACGCCTCGACCACCCGCGCGTCGCCCTGCAAACCGAGGTACCCGGTGCCCGCGAAATACAGAAACCGCCGGCCATCGATGACCGTCTCGGCGCCGGGGGCGGATTGCATGATGGGCATGAGTGGTTCGGAGAAACCCATGCACAGGAGTGCATGGGCTTTGAGGTGCAATCATTCATCTATTGCAAACATTCACTTACAAAAGCCCACGCACTCCCGTGCGTGGGTCATCAAAGTTCACTCCCCGACCAACTCCACACAAACCATCTCCCGATCATCCCGCGCAAAAACAAACCGCCCCGCGTACGCCGGGTGCGCCCAGGTATCGCCGATGATCTTTGCCCGCGACTGCTCTTCATAGCCCGACGGATTCAGCTTCGCGAGGATCAGTTCGCCTCTGCTATTAAGGATGAGTGCCCGGTCCGCTTCGCCGGTCCACACCAGCGTCGCCTGCGGGTTACGGCCTTTGGGCGTTGCCGCGTGGTCATCGTCCCACAGCTTCTTGCCGGTTTTGAGCTCGAAGCAGGTCAGGCCGTGGTCCTTGTCGAGGAAGTAGCAATAACCGTCACGATAGAGCGGCTGCGACATGAGCCCGCACAGCGGCGTCTCCTGCTCCCACGCGACCTCGAACTTTTTCGGGTCATCGCCCAGCCGCAGCGCCCGCGGGCCGTGCCAGTAGCTGCCGATGAAGAGCAGGTTTTCCTGGAAGATCGGCGTGTGGATGGACACGCCATATTGAATCTTAAATGGATACCGCCAGAGCAATGTCCCGTCCGCCGGCGACAGCGCGATCACGCTCTCGGGTGTCCAGCAGATGATCCGCTTCGTTTTCTTCTCGGTGCCGGCTTCGATCACGATGGGCGTGCAGTAGCCCGCCGGGTCATCGCCGCCGCGCCACTTCTCCTCGCCGGTCTTGCGGTCGTACGCGACGAGGCTGCCCCTGGGCACGCCGGCGTGGATCAGCACGAGGTCGCCGTGGATCACCGGCGACGCCGCGAAGCCCCAGAGCGGCCGCTCCGCTTTGTGGTCCTTCACCGTGTCCTTCGACCAGAGCACTTGGCCCGTCTTCGCGTCGAGACAGTGGACATGACCAACCGAGCCGAAGCTGTACGCCCTGCCGTCGTGAATCGTCACATCGGCGCGCGGGCCGGTGTTGTAGGTGAGGTCGCCGTAGGGCGCATCGTAGACATGCGTCCACAGCGCCCGGCCATCGGCCGCGTCGAAGCAGCGGACGCGCTCGATCTCCTTCTCGTGCTTCGGCGGCGCGAGGCGGTCCATGGTGTAGACCTTCCCGTCGCTCACCGTGACGCCGGAATAACCGCCGCCGACCTCGACGCGCCACTTGCGCACCGGCCCGCCCTGCGGCCATGTCGCCGCCAGCTTGGGCCCCTGCCAGGTGCCATCGCCGCGCGGCCCGCGCCAGCGCGGCCAGTCCTCGGCGTTCGCGAAGACGCAAGCGAACAAGAGAGCCATCGGTGTGATCAGTCGCGTCATGCCGGACAGTTTAACGGACAGCAGCCATGACCGAAGCATCTCAAGGCAACATTCCCGGGTCCACGGCGCTTCGCGGGGCGACCACATTTCAGATTTCATTTTCCATGACGACGGGCGTATCCCTTCCACTACAATTCAACAACATTCTCCCAGCCGGCAGTGCTCACCACATGAAGGACACGCTTCGCATCGTCACGATTCTCCTCTTCGCCGCCGGCGTTGTCGTTGCCGACGAGAAAGCCTACGACGAGCAGGTCCGCCCGCTCCTGGCGCGCCACTGCTTCGACTGTCACGGCGCGGAGACGGCAAAGCCAAAGGGCGATTTCCGGCTGGACACGCTGTCGTCCGCGTTCGCCGATGAAGCCAGCCGCGAGCAATGGCTCGATGTGATTCAGCGGGTGCGCGACGGTGAGATGCCGCCGAAGGGGAAGCCGAAACTCACCGAGAAGGAAGCAGCGTTGCTCTCGGATTGGGTCCACGGCAAGCTCACCGCGACGGCATCGCTCCGCGCTGCGCAGGGGCGCGTGGTGCTTCGCCGGCTCAACCGCACGGAGTATGAAAACACGGTGCGCGACCTGCTTGGCGTGCAGGTGGACCTTAAAGAACTGCTGCCGGAGGATTCGCAGGCCCACGGGTTCGACAACGTCGGCGAGTCGCTGCACACCTCGTCGTTTCTGATGGAGAAGTATCTGGAGACGGCGGACAAGGCGCTGAACCTCGCGATCGCCAACCTGCCGCAGCCGCCGCTGGTTCAGAAGCGCTATCTCTTGAAGGACGAGCGATTCTTCAAGCACGCGACGGAGAGTTTCTTTCGTCACGTCGACGACGCGACGGTGCTCTTCACCAGCGCCAACTGGCACGCGGTCACCGTCGGCCAGCACTATCCGCCGGACCGCGGGCGGTACCGTTACCGCATCTGCGTGAGCGGGTTTCAAAGCGCGGGCAAGCCCGTCATCTTCCGCGTCGATGCCGGGCCGATGCTGATGGGCACGACGAACCGGCTGGTCGGCTACTTCGATGCCCCCGCGGACAAGCCCACCGTCATCGAGTTCGTCGAGCATCAGGAAGCCCGCAGCCACATCCGCATTCATCCGTACGGCCTCGCGTCGGCGCAAACGGTGGACAAGATCGGCGCCGACAAGTTCACCGGGCCGGGATTGATGGTGCACTGGCTGGAGGTGGACGGTCCGCTGCACGACACCTGGCCGCCGGCGAGTCACCGGCAGTTGTTCGGCGACCTCCCGCAGGCCGCGGCGCCGACCTACAGCCACAGCAAGCGCGTCGAGGTCACATCGAAGGACCCCGAGGCCGATGCCGAGCGCATCGTGCGCGGCTTCGCCCGCCGCGCCTTCCGCAGGCCGGTCAGCGACGCCGAGCTCAAGCCGTTCCTCGCGCTGATCAAGGCGAAGCTCGCGGAGAAGCGGTCGTTCGAGCAGGCGGTGCGGGCCGGGCTGATGGCGGTGATGGTGTCGCCCGACTTCCTGTTCCTGCGCGAGAAGCCGGGCAAGCTTGATGATTTTGCGCTCGCCGGCCGACTGTCGTATTTCTTGTGGAGCACGATGCCGGATGAAGAGTTGCTCACGCTCGCGGAACAGGGCAGGCTCGGCACACCTGAAGTCCTCCGGCAACAGGTCGAGCGGCTGCTGAATGATCCGCGGGCGGCCCGCTTCTGTGAGAACTTCGTCGGCCAGTGGCTCGACCTGCGCGACATCGACTTCACCGAGCCGAGCCACATTCTGTACCCCGAGTTCGATCACATGCTCAAGGTCTCGATGGTGCGCGAGACCGAGTTGTTCTTCGCTGAGGTGCTCAAGCACGACTTGAGCATCGCCAACTTCGTCGCGTCCGATTTCACCATGCTCAACGGCCGGCTCGCGAAACACTACGGCGTCGCCGGCGTCGACGGGTGGACATTCCAAAGGGTGAAGCTGCCCGCCGATGCGCACCGCGGCGGCGTCATCACCATGGCGAGCACGCTGAAGGTGACCGCCAACGGCACGAGCACCTCGCCGGTGCTGCGCGGGGCATGGGTGCTTGAGCGCATCCTCGGCACGCCGGCGGCGCCGCCGCCGGCCGACATCCCCGCGCTCGAGCCCGACATCCGCGGGGCCACGACCATCCGCGAGCAGCTCGCCAAGCACCGGCAGATCGAGTCGTGCGCGGGGTGCCACGTGAAGATCGATCCGCCCGGGTTCGCGCTGGAGAGCTTCGACGTGATCGGCGGCTGGCGCGAAAACTACCGCACCACCGGCCGCGGCGAAGAAGTGACGATTGATGGCAAGCGTATGCACTACCTGAAAGGCCCGAAGGTCGATCCCGCCGATGTGATGCACGATGGCCGGGCGTTCCGCGACATCGACGAGTTCAAGCAGTTGCTGCTCAAGGACAAGGACCAACTCGCGCGTTCGCTGACGGAAAAGCTGATCACGTATGCGACGGGCGCCGGCCCCGCGGCTGCCGACCGGCCGCAGATCGACGCGATCGTGGCGGCGATCCGCGAGAAGAATTACGGGCTGCGAGCGATGGTTCACGCGATCACGCAGAGCGATTTGTTTCGCATGAAGTAGTCGAGTGGTGCGGAATGTATCGGTGCCACGGGTCGGCTCGGCGACCCGTGAAGGTCAACCTAAGTCACACGGGTCGCCGAGCCGACCCGTGGCATCCGCGACGCCTGAGTTCCCGCTTCCGAGTAACACAACATGCCATTATCCCGCCGCCGTTTTCTTCGCGCTTCGGGCGTCGCGCTCGCCCTGCCCTGGCTTCATGGGCTGGCCCCGCGCGTGCGCGGCGCAGCCGAGAACGCGACGCCCCGCCGGATGGTGTGCATCTGCACGCCGCTGGGCCTGCACGCCCCCTACTTTTTCCCGGAGAAGGCGGGCAAGGACTACACCCTCACGCCCTATCTCGAACTCTTCAAGGACCTGCGCGACGATTTCACCGTCATCTCCGGGCTGTCGCATCCTGACGTGGGCAACACCCACGACTCCGGCTTCAGCTTCCTTACCGCGGCCCCGCACCCGGAGCTTCGCGCCGGATACCGCAACAGCATCTCACTCGACCAGTTCGCCGCCGAGCACATTGGCGGCGCGTCGCGCTTCCCCAGCCTCGTGCTTTCCGGCGAGGGGTTCGGCCTGTCGTGGACACGGTCCGGCGCGCCGGTGCCGTCGGACACGTCGCCCGCCAACGTCTTCGCCCGGCTGTTCCTTGAGGGCCGGCCCGATGAGGTCGAAGCCCAGGCCCGCCGCCTGCGCGACGGGCAGAGCATCCTCGACTCCGTCCGTGAGCAGGCGAAGGACATGAACAAGGACTTGGGCGCCGGCGACCGCGACAAGCTCGATGAGTACTTCGCCAGCGTGCGCGAGCTGGAAAAGCGTCTTGCCGTCAGCGAGCAGTGGTCGAAGAAACCGAAGCCGAAGGTCGACGCGAAGAAGCCGCAGGACATCGGCAATCAGGCCGACCTGGTCGGCCGGACGCGGCTGATGTTTGATCTGATCCACCTGGCGCTGATGACCGACTCGACGCGCCTGGTCACCGTGCAGCTCACCGGCACCAGCAGCGTCCCGCCGATCGCCGGCGTCTCGCTGGGCCACCACGACCTGTCGCATCACGGCAAGGAGCCGAGCAAGATCGCACAACTGAAAACCGTCGAGATGGAGAAGCTCAAGACGCTCTACGATCTGCTCACCAAGCTCAAGCAGACGAAGGAAGATGGCGGCAGCCTGCTCGACCGCACCTCGGTTTATTTCAGCAGCAACCTCGGCAATGCGAGCAACCACTCGGCGAAGAACCTGCCCGTGCTCCTCGCCGGCGGCGGGTTCAAGCATGGCCAGCACCTCGCGTTCGACCCGGACCGCCCGCCGCCGCTCTCGAATCTGTACGTGTCGATGCTGCAACGCATGGGCATCGAGGCGGAGCGTTTCGGGTCGAGCACCGGCACGCTGACGGGGCTGGAGATGGCGAAGTCGTGATCGCGCATGTCTACAACTGGTTTCAACACTGATTCACCACGGATAACGCGGATAGCACTGATGGAACAAATGCATTTATCCGTGCCATCCGTGTTATCCGTGGTCAAATGTCCCGGTTTGAAAACCAGATCTGGAGTGGCGAATCGGCGGCGAGCGGCCGCCGCGATAATTTCACTCGCTGACGCGTCGTGGCTCTGATAAGGGCGCTCGATCAGCCGAACCTTCGCGCTGCGGCCGCCTCTTCAATTTCTTGCGCGGCATCATCCAAAATCCGATTGCTCGCGAGGTGCGGGTTGCTAGAATCCGTCAAGACAAGTGAAGATGCTTTTCGCCTGCGGGGTTCGAGAAACGAGGGGTATTTTGCTCGAACCTAAGGACCCTAAGGGAGCTTCGTCCGGGCGCGATAGCCAAGCCATCATTGAGTGGAAGGCTGGGACGACCTGGCAACGCACCCACCTGAAATTGGGGTTCGAGCAAAACCTTCGAACGGCCCATGTGGACGGAAATGCAGTTTGCTTGACTCGGCCCGCCGCAAGGCGGGCCGTTTTTTTTTGTGGAGACGTGGGAGGGCGAGGCTCCCGCCGAGCCGTTCGGTTCCTCGCGTCGATCGCGAGGAACCGAAACTTGCGCGGTGGACGCACAAACGTTTGAGCGTCCACCGCGCGAGTTTCGTCCGCCTGCGGCCAGGCGGCCGAACGGCTCGGCGGGAGCCTCGCCCTCCCACATGATGGTCTTTGACGTCGCCTTCTCGTTTTACACTTCTCGCTACCATAACCCCCCATGGATTCGCCTTCTCCCCACGGCCGGCCGCTGCCTTCGCTTGACGAGCTCGTCAATCGCATCGTCGAGAGCTATCACGCCGACAAGCGCACGCAGCACCTGGACTCGACCTTTCTCCCCAGCCGGGCGAGGACCATCGAGGCGATCGAACTGATCCGGCAGCTCATGTTCCCGGGCTTTTTTGACCAGCAGCGGCTCACCTCGCAGCACATCCACTACCACGCCGGCGAGCTGCTCAACCGCATCCGCGACCTGCTTTACGAACAGTTGCGCCAGGCGCTGCGCTACGACGAGACGCGCACGCAGTGCAACACCGGCGGCGAGGCGTGCGACGCCGAGGCCGAGCGCGTCACCATGGCCTTTCTCGAGCGCGTCCCGCACCTGCGGCGGATGCTCGCCCTCGACGTGCAGGCCGCCTTCGCCGGCGACCCCGCCGCCAGCTCGACCGATGAGACGATCTTCTGCTACCCCGGCATCGACGCGATCTTCATCCACCGTGTCGCTCACGAGTTCTACCTGCTCAAGGTGCCGCTGCTGCCGCGCATCATGAGCGAGTACGCCCACAACGAGACCGGCATCGACATCCACCCCGGCGCGACCATTGGCGAATCGTTCTTCATCGACCACGGCACCGGCGTCGTCATCGGCGAGACCACCCTCATCGGCAATCGGGTCAAGATTTACCAGGGCGTCACCCTCGGCGCCACCTCGACGCGCGGCGGGCAGGAATACAAAGGCCGCAAGCGACACCCCACCGTCGAAGACGACGTCACCATCTACGGCGGCGCCATCATCCTCGGCGGCGAAACCGTCATCGGCCAAGGCTCGACCATCGGCGGCTCGGTCTTCATCACGCGCAGCGTCCCGCCGGGACACCTCGTGTCCCTGAAGCAGCCGGAGCTCTCGATCAACCCGGACAAATGGGCCCAGCGCATGATGGCCAAACGCAGCCCCGATGACATGTGGCTGGGCGACGGAATTTAGTGGTTCGCCCCGCATCTTCTAATGGTGCCACGGGTCGGCTCGGCGACCCGTGCGGATCGAGGATCATTTTGGCACGACACGGGTCGCCGAGCCGACCCGTGGCACCCGACCCTCCGCACAACTATTTCCCCGCACTGACCGACTCCACCGCCGCCCCAGTCGGCTTCTGCGGCTCGACCTTCGGCCGCTCCTTCCAGAACTGGATCTTGTCCATCGTGGTCGGCGGCTTCTCGAACGGCCTCCAGGTGTACTCGCGGCGCTTGGCGAACATCTTCTCCGCGTTGCCCTTCTGCCAGATGATCCACAGCGAGCTGTCGGCGCCGAGGTCGTAACCGGTGAGGGTCGCCAGGGAACCGCGGGCTCCGCTCACGACGCTGTAATCGTTGTCGTTGAGCGCGCCGACGAGGGCATCGAACACGCGCGGCTCGGCGTATTGCCCCAGGGCCTGGGCGCTGGCCATGCGGACATCGGCATTCTCTTCCTGGGCGACCTTGGTGTGCTTGATCAGGGCGTCGACGGCCTTGGGGTTGTGGATCTTCGCAAGCGCCTTGGCCGACTCCCAGCGGACGGCCTCGGCGCGGTCGTCGACGAGGCGGGCGAGCGTCTCGGCGTCCTCGACGGTGCCGTGCAGGCCGATGGCGTGGGCGGCGGCGGCCCGCACGGTGGAGTCCTCATCCGAGAGCAGCATCCGGTAGGTGCGGACATAAACCTCTTCCCCCCCGAACGGCGCGGCGGAGAGCCACGCGAGCCCGGTTCGCCTGCGGTCGGGGTCGAACGGGTTGACCATGTCCTGGGCCGCCTTGCTGGGCGTCGGCGGGGCCATCGAGTTGAGCAGGGAAACGACGGGGTTATCGCTGGAGCCGCCGACGGCGCAGCCGCCGACGGCGGCCGGGAGCAGACTGAAAAGACCGAGGGCGAGCATGCGGATGGTGGACGCGGTTCGCATGGCGGTAGTGTATCCGGGATCAGACACGGATTGGGAGGCGCGGCCACCCATGTATCACTACCAGGCTCCCGCCCACCTGCACTTTGACTTCTTCCAATACAGTGACCACTGTCACAGCCAGATCCAAATCTGACCGGATCGCGGAGCTCCCGTGTTCCGACGCGCCCGGCGCCACGGCTCGGCTGGGCGACCCGTGACGCTGACGACCCCAGGCACGGGTCGCCGAACCGACCCGTGGCACCGGCAACAGATGACCGCCTAAACTCCACCGTCGCCCGCCCCGCCCCGCGGCCAACTTACCTCAACCGCCGATGACTCCGCTGCGCCAAATCCTCTCGCTGCTCCAGCTCACGCGCATCGCCTTGGCGCTGGCGGTGGTGAGCAACAGTTGGCTGACCGTGTTCCTCGCGATCCACGTCGAGCCGCCGTCGGGGAGCAACACGATCATTGAAAGCATGCCGCTGGCTTTCGCACTCCTGCTGGGCGCGGTGGTGGCGGTCGGGCTGCATGTGTACGGCGTGTCGCTCAACGATGTGCTCGACGCCCGTCACGACCGGCTGTTCAGCCCGCACCGCCCGATCCCCGCCGGGCGCGTGCATCGCACCAGCGCCGTCGTGGTCGCGGTCGTCGGCCTGCTGGCGGCGATCCTCGCCGCCCACTTCCTCGGCCAGGCGGCGATCCTGCTGTGCATCATCGCCGCCGCCGGCATCCTCTTCTTCAACGCGATGGGCAAGTATCTGCCCGCCGCCGGCATCCTCGCGCTGGCGCTGATCCGCGTGCTCAACATGCTCGTGCCCAACGCCCAGCTCGGCTTTGCCTGGCCGATCTGGATGATGATGACCCACGTCCTCGCCTCGGCGGCGCTGGGCTACCTGCTCGAAGACAAGCGCCCGCGCCTGCGCGGCCGGGAGGTCACGCTGCTCGCACTCGGCTGGATGCTGGGCACCGCCGCGATCGTCGCCTTCATGACCTGGCGGGGCACGCTCCTGGCCTACGGCCGGCCGTTCATCTGGATCGGGCCCGCCATCGCCGCCGCCCTCTTCTTCGCCGTCTCGTGGTGGGTTGTCGTCCGCTCGAACAAGCTGCGGGACGGTGGCGACCTCCACGGCGAGCGCCGCCGGCTTGGACGCCATTACATGCGCCTGAGCATCCTCTGGCTCATCGTGTACGACGCGGCCTGGCTCTTCTGCGCGGGCCTGATTGTGCCCGGCCTGCTGCACCTGCTGCTGTTCGTGTCGGTCTACGCGATCCTCTACCTGATGGGGCCGATCAGCGCCGCGGCCGATGAGCCGCCGGCGTACCGCATCGAGCCAGAGACGCGCTGAACGGACCAAGGCAATCATCCAGGCGGGTGGCACTGACAAGCGGAGTCCGCGGAGCTTGTCAGTGTCGGTGATGCAATCATAACCACACTGACAAGGCCTCCGAGCAGTCCTTGTCAGTGCCACCCTCGGTATTTGCGACTGCCCAGTGATCGGACGACGATGTGATACCCCGTCAACCGACGCTTTGTGAGAAGACGCGGAGAAAGAAAAGGATGCCGACGCCGACAAGCACGACCATGTTGACCGCCAGTCCGACGGCGGCCCGGCCGTGCTTGTAGTACCCGTCCAGCATGCCCGCCGTCGCCAGTGCCACGCCGACGAGGCTGATCGCAGCGCAGCCGATCATCATCGCCATCGCCTCCATCGAGATCGCGGCCGAGGTTTCGCGCCCGATCTTCGGGCGGTTGGACATCAGGTACCAGAACACCACCCATAGAATGGCGATCGGCGGCGCGATGAAGGAGTAAGTCCCCCACCGCGACTGCTTGCGGTGCCGGCGATACGACCGCATCACCAGCGGCTGCGGCGTCGGGTTGGGTTCGGGCGGCTCGGGCATGGGGAGCGGAATGAATGAGAGGGCGAACGACCGCACAGCGGCGGCGCAAAGCAGCAACCGCATAATGATAGCGGTGCAATGAAAGTGCACTTGTTCGGGCTCCACGGGTCGGCTCGGCGGACCGCGATGCGGGATAAGGGCACACGGGTCGCCGAGCCGACCCGTGGCACCGGCAGCGCGTCTCGCCGGCACCTTAGAACGATGAATACCGCTTATCAAACGACCTTCCGCAGCGGCGGCTGCTCGTTCTCCACCACCAGCCCGCGAACCATCTTCTCGAGGTCGATGGGTGCCTCGAACTGAACGCCGACCTCGTGGATGTTTTTCGTCAGGTGCCGGCAACGGACGATGGTGCCGTGGATGCGATAGCCCTGCTTGAAAGCGCTGATGAGCGTGAGCACGCAGCCGGTCCCGGGATGGACGTACGAGCCGTGCAGGAACCCGAGGCCGCCGACGCTGATGTTCCGGCAGCGCACGACGATCTGCACCGCGGGCCCCTCCTCGCGGGCGAGCTGGCAGATGAGCTTGGCGTCCGGGTTATAGATATACCGGGTCTGGCCGCGGCGGTTGTTGTGCGTCGTGTGCCGCTTCGTCGGCGCGGTCAGGCGATCGATCTGCGCGATCAGCGCCTGATATTCCTTCCGAGTCAGCTTCACTGAATCGAAGAGGCGAGGCGGCTCCTTGGACATGGTGTGTTTTGACATTGGCGCTCCGCCGCTTCCCACCCGCGAGGGATTGTCGGGCGCAACGAACCACGTGTCCGCCCCTGTTCCAGCACCTTCGCACCTCCTGCATCGGCCGAGGGAGGCGCCCGGTTCTTTCGCCGCCCTTGATCGGATGACATTGCCGGTCGGTCTGTGCGGGTCGCGCCGGATGGGTAAGCCTGTCGGCGTCACACCGCCCGCCGCCGCAGCGCCGCCAGGGCTTGCGAGATCGAACCGACCACCCCGTCGGCCGGCAGAAGCTGGGCGAGCTCGATGCTCAGATCGAACCGCAAGCCCACTTCATGCACGCTGCCGCGCAGAGGCCGGCTGCGCACCACCAGCCCGCTCGAGGCCACCGCCGACTCCGTCGCCGACAGCATCACCACGTCGCAGCGCACGCCCGCCTCCACCGGCTCGCCATGCAGAAACGCCAGCCCGCGCTGGCTGATGTTGCGGCAGCGGGCCGTGAACTCCACCGCCGGCGCTTCGCCGGCCCCGTGCAGCACCACCCGCGCCTGCTGGTGAAACGGGATCCGCTGCTGCAGCCGCCGGTTCGTCGGGGAACACGCCTGAACCGGCGAACCCGCCTCCTGCTCCAGCTCCGACAGCAGGTCCACGTAATCGCGCCGGCTCAGACGCAGCGGCGGCCCGGGGCCACCCTCAAAGTCCAGTGCTCGCAGTCCCGGCATCACTCGCCTCGCTTCCGTTGAGTGGCCATTCAGTCGGCAGCGCGAACCTGTACCGTCGCGCACGCCGCGTTCGACGCGTGTGACGCCACGCACGCGCCCTGTGAGGCGCTCGACGAGGGGGAATGACCGCCCGACGTTGCGCAGCCGACGGCCGAAAGGGAAACGATCGCCGCCACGGCGGCACGCAGGAGATTGTGAATCCTCATGCCACAAATGAACGAAACGCATCCGCCGGGGGCAAGGGTCCAAGCCGAGTTATCGGCGAATCACCGTAAAAACTCGCCCCCTGTCCCCTGCCTCCTGTCTCCTGTCCCCTGCCTCCTGTCTCCTGTCTCCAGTCCCCTGTCCTTCTCGTTCTAGAATGACCCCATGTGTGGCCGTTACTCTCTGAACTCGACGCCGCGCCGCATCGCCGCCCACTTTCGTCTACCCGATGACTCGTTCGAGCTGTTCCCGCGCTACAACATCGCGCCGACGCAACCGGTGGTCATCGTGCGCGAGAACGCTTACACCAGGGCCCGCGAGCTGACGCATGTCCTGTGGGGGCTGATCCCGTCGTGGGCGAAGGACGTGTCGATCGGCAGCCGCATGATCAACGCCCGCGCCGCGAGTGCGGCGACCAAGCCGGGCTATCGCGGCGCCATGAAGTATCGGCGATGCCTGGTCCCCGCCGATGGCTTTTACGAATGGAAAAGGTCCAGCGTCGGGGCAAAGCGTCCGTTCTACATTCACAGTTCAGACGACCGGCCGCTGGGCTTGGCGGGCCTTTGGGAGCACTGGCAAGGCCCCGGCGGCGAAGAGGTCGAATCGTGCACCATCTTGACCACCGAGCCCAACCAACTCGCCGCTGCCGTCCACGACAGGATGCCGGTCATTATCGCGCCGTGCGACTACGATCGTTGGCTCGACACCACGGCGCAGGACCCCGGCGCGGTGTCCGATCTGCTGCGGCCATGCCCCGATGACTGGCTGACCGTGCGGCCCGTCAGCGCCTACGTGAACAGCCCCAGGAACGAGGGCGAGAAGTGCTCAATCAGGGCCGAGACGAATGATGCGGACGGCGGATTATTCGCAGGACACTGAAGCGGCATCCCGCTGCCGGGCGGTTTCTTTCCGGAGCAGGTCGTCTGCTTGTGCTTCGTGCGGGCGTCTTGCCCTGGCCCGCCGTGCTCGATACGCTTCGCTTGGTCATGATGCAGGCACACGTTTTTGACTCGCCGCTTATTGGGAGCATAGCTCAGCGGTCAGAGCGGGGGACTCATAATCCCTTGGTCCTGGGTTCGAATCCCAGTGCTCCCATTTTGGACATCAGTGGGAAAGCTTTTTTAGGATGACTTGCCGGGATGAGCGGTCTATTATTCCCACGGTTACCATAAAAGCATCTTCAAACCCGCCGGACCTCGGTAAAAAAGGCCGGCAGTGACGCCGGAGTTAGGGTCAACCAAGAACGAGAAATCGAGCTTATGGACGCATTCACATCCAGCCAATCCGCTATTGACGGCGACGACTTTTTAGCGACCGCCCTCCCGGCCCTTAAGACGTACAACGCGGCGGCCCTGGCTGGCGCGGTGACGAGGAAATGGACGCCGGGGCAGGTGTGCGATCTCCTGAGAGACACGAATGTGGATGTGCGGCGGGTGGCGACGGTCACGATGGGCATGATCGGCAACAAGGACCACGTGAACTGCCTGTGCAACGCCCTGCGCGACCCGGACCGGCAGGTGAATCAGATGGCTGAGCACGCCCTGTGGTCGATCTGGTTCCGCAGCGGCAAACCCGAAGCCTCGACGCCCTTCCGCGATGGGCTCACCCTTCTCTCCGCGGACCAGCACGACGATGCCCAAGAAAAGTTCCTGGAAGCGGCGGCGATCGATCCGACCTTTGCCGAGGCGTATAACCAGTGCGGGATCGCCTGCTATCTGAAGGGCGATTACGCGGGCTCGATCAAGGCCTGCCGGCGGGCGATCCAACTGGTGCCGATGCACTTTGGCGCGATCTCCGGCATGGGCCACTGCTTCGCGCAGACCGGCGAGCTGAACCTGGCGCTGCGCTGCTACCGCAGGGCGCGCCGGATCAACCCGCAGCTCGAAGGCATCAACGACGCCATCAACCGCCTGCAGACGAAGATCAAGGACATGAGCGATTCGGGGTTCTTCGAGCTCGACGCGATCACGCAGTAGCCGGCGGGCAACGCCCGCCGGTCTCTGCGCCGGTGTGTATTTGTGCGGTCATACCATCTCGATTTGAGGTTCACGGATGAGCCGAAAGCGAAAACGATACAGCCCGCTCGATCAGCTCCGCCGAAGCCTGCGCCTGCGGCGGTGGGGCACGCTCTGCGCGCTGGTCGCGCTCGTCGTGGGTGCTGCCGCGGCGGTAACGACGGGACTGTCGGGTTGCCAGTCGACGCCGGAGCGGGTGGAGACCAGTGGTACGCGGGTCAACGGCGTCAATGGCGAGCCCGTGGTGCGCGTGCGCGTCAGGCGGGCGGTACCTTCGGTCGAGGTCGCGGCGGCGGGCGGCCTGCGCATCGGTCCCGGGGGGCCGGAGGCGCCGGCGGCGCAGCAGCGCATCATGCCGGGACCGCTGCGGATTTCGCACGATGGAAAGCAGTTTGTCCTCGCACCGGCGCACGGCGAGCCGCTCGGCTGGGCGGTGCCCAGCTTGTTGATCTCGCCGGCACAGGGGCCGACGCTCACGGTCGATGGCCAGGCTTATCCCGCGTCGATCGCGCTCCACCCTGCCAACACCTCCAGCATCCCGCCGTTCGCCATCGACGCGATCAACCACGTGCCGATGGAACAGTACTTGCCCGGCGTGCTCAGCAAGGAGCTCTACGCCGCGTGGGAGCCGCAGACCTACCGCGCCCAGGCCATCACCGCGCGTTCGTATGCCATTCACGGCCTTGGCGGCGGACGCGCCCGCAAGTTCGACCTCGAATCCACGCAGGCGAGCCAGGCCTATCTCGGCGCGGGCGCTCACCAGAAAGCGATCGACGCGACCCGCAGCACGCGCGGCGTCGTGCTCACCGCCGGCGATGACGTGCTCCAGGCGTACTACTCCAGTTGCTCCGGCGGCGTCGGGCAGGATGCGACGGCGATCTTCCCGCGCCAGAAAGATCAGCCGCCGCTGCGCGGAAAGATGCAGGGCGACTGGGGCAAGCAGAGCCCCTACTTCCGCTGGGCCATCGCCGTCCCCCGGCAACTGCTCTCGCGGCGCATGAGCGAGTGGGGCAAGGCCAACGGCAACGCCATCTCCCGGCTCAAGCTCATCCTTGAGGTCCGCACCACCGCGACCAACCCCATCGGCCGGCCCACGCAGCTCACCGTCTTCGATCAGGACGGCGCCGCGTTCGCGCTCAGCGCCGAACACTTTCGTTTCGCGTGCAACTATGCCGGCCCCAGTGCGCCGGGCCCCACCCCCAGCGCCCTGCCGCCGCTTGATTCGAAGCACATGGTCCGCAGCAGCCACGTCGCCGTCACCGTCACGCAGAACGATGTCCGCATCAACGGCGCGGGCTACGGCCACGGCGTCGGCCTCTGCCAGTACGGCGCGCAAGCGATGGCGAAAGCCGGTCATTCCGCCGAGGCGATCCTTCAGTTCTACTACCCCGGCGCGGAATTGCGGCAGGCGTATTGAACCGAGATTGCCGCAAAAAGTCGCAAATAGCGCAAAAGGTAGGAAAAGTGGTGTGGACAGTGAACGCAGGTCGGCGGCTTTTGTTTCTCGTACGATTCCGGTCATCATCGTCCCCTGCACGTTTTTCCAGAGACCAACATGACCCGCGCCCGTCCTCTTCGTTTCGTCCTCGCCCCCTCTTCCCTCTTTTGCGCTTTTTGCGGCTTTTTACGGCCATTTATTCTCCTGGCCCTCGCGGCCGCGCTTACCGGCTGCGCCGCCCGCGTGTCGAAGGACCCGCTCAAGGAGATGACCGATCGCGAGCTCGACCCCATGTGGCGGATGGACGCGGCCCAGCAGGCGGAGGCCGAGTTCCCCGATGATCCGCGCCGCATCACGGCGCTCAACAAGCTCGTGTGGGACCGCGGCTATCCCGCCAGCGAGCGCAATTACGCCATCGATCAGCTCCTCGCCATCGACGAGGCCGACTTCCGCAAGAAGCTCGACGGTCGGATCTTGCTGATCCCCTACGGCGAGCCGCTCGATCACATCTACCGCGTCGGCAAGCAGCGCAAGTGGCCGGAGCTGACGCCGATGCTCGTCAAGCGCTGGGCGGTGCCGCAGCACGGCGAGCCCGACGATGGCCGCAAGGAGCGGGGCTGGATCGCGGAGCTGAACCCGGGCCGCAAGGTCGAGGACGTGGTGTTCGATGTCTTCACCTCACCCACGGACCAGATCACGGACCTTCAGCGCATCGGGGCGTGGGCTCTGCTCAACCGCATTGCTTCAAAGGAACAACTCATCGCCGCCCTCGGCCGCGCTCCGCAGGACACGGTGCTGGTCACCGATTTGAAGGCGGCGGGCAGCGACCTGCACACGCTTCCGCGGCACCGCGAGGGCGTCAAGTGGCTTTACGCGCTGCGCGAACCGGCCCGCGCCGGCTACTGGCAGACGGCGAAGGCGAGCGTCGCGAAGCTCTCGGCCGCGCAGCGCAGCGACATCGAGATGCGCCACCTCGCCATCCTCCCGCACCTGGGCGCCGACACCCTCGCCGCCGACCGCGCCGTGCTCTTCCGCGAGCTGCTCACCGAGGTCAACCGCCAGCAACACTACTTGACCAGCCCGGCGGGCGGCTCGATGTCGCGCGACTACCCGCAGCAACTGCTCGACTCGAAAGACAAGGTCACCTGGGCCGACCTCGCGGCGATGAAGACGCTGTGGCGGCTGGTCAATGAGCCGGCTGTCAAGGCGCAGCTCTTCGCCCAGGCCGACCGCGACCGCGCCGACCGCGGCGCGGAGCACGGCGGGGTGCTCGACGTGATCGACGGCACGCCGGTCGCCAAGGAATACCCGCCGCTGCTCCGCGTGTCGCACGACCGCCAGTTCACGCCCAGTGAGCAGATGATCCAGCACTGCTACACCGGCCTGGCCCACTACCACTTCCACGCCCAGGAAAAGAACAACACCGAGTACGCCGGCCCCGGCGCCGGCGACCTCGCCACCGCCGACCGCCTGGACTTCAACTTTCTGGTCTTCACCTCGATCGACGAGAACCGCCTGAACGTCGACTACTACCAGCCGCGCGGCGTGGTGGTGGATCTGGGCACGATCCGGCGGTGAGCGGCGGTTTGCGGGTGGGAGGGCGAGGCTCCCGCCGAGCCGTTCCGGTCTTGGTTTGATGCCACTGGCAGTCCGCTGCCAGTGCCATACGTCGCCGCTCGCTGGACGTTGCAGGCACTGGCAGCGGACTGCCAGTGGCATCAGATAGAAGCCTCGCGATCGAACGGCTCGGCGGGAGCCTCGCCCCCCCAAATGAAAAACACCCGCACGGGGTGCGGGTGTTTTTCATTCATTCAAATGATCAACTTCACTTCTTCTCTTCAAGCAGGTCCTGCGCCAGCGTGATGAGCCGCTCGAGGCGCACCGGCTTGAGCATGTAGCCATCGACGCCCAGGTTCTCGGCGTACTGCTGGTGCCGCTTGCCCTCGTTGGCGGTGACCATGATCACCCGCGGCCGGTTCTCGAAACCCTTGATCTTCTCCAGCACGAGGAAGCCCGAACGCTTGGGCAGCATCATGTCGAGCACGACGAGGTCGGGGGCATCGGTCTCGCAGATGCGGACGGCGGTGTTGCCGTCGCCGCAGGTCTGGGTGCGGGCGCCCTCGCCGCGGAGGGCGTGCTCGATGGAGTCGCGGACCTCGGGGTCGTCGTCGACGATGAGGATCTTCTTGTCGAGCAGACGAGTTTGAGTGGTTTCATCGAGCATCACGGTGGGTCTCCTGCGGAGCCGGTCGCACCGGCTAAGGTGAGTGTAGGTTACTGGACTGCGTATTGTTTGCGATCCCGGCGGGCGGGTCAAGCGCGCCCGCGTTTGCGCGGAGGGCCGCGCCTCCACCTCTCCCTCCGAGGGAGAGGTCGGCGAGGCTTGGCGAGCCGGGTGAGGGTGAAAACCTGCGACCAACTTGCATCGACGTTGGGCAGCCGACCGTCAATGTTTGCGGTGGTCTCCTCCCTCACCTGCCGCAATCGCTGCTGCGCGGCGATTGCGGCTGTCCTCTCCCGGAGGGAGAGGGGGTTAATCCGCCGGGGGCGAGGGTGTCTTCAATCGCTCGATGGCCGCATCATCGATCCACGTCAGCGTACGCAGCTTGGCCTCGAAGGCGGCGGGCATGGGCTTGCCCTGCTCTTCCCAGCGCGGCCGTGATTTCCAGCGGCGGTGCATCCACAGGTATTGCTCCGGGGCCCGCCGGACCATCGTCTCGATCGCATGGGTGTAGCGGGCGGTGACGTAGAAAAGCGGGTCGGGTTGATTGGCCCAGTCGCGCGGGTGGATGATGTCGACGGTGCTGATCTCGTAGTGAAACGGGCGGAACGGCGTCGAGACACGGCGGGCATGGCCGCAGATGACGGGGACTTGCTGGGTGATGGCGAGCAGGCCGATCGATTTGTAGGTGCTGGCGAGGCGGTTGAAGAACGGGACGAAGACGCCCTTGGGTCCGGCGTTCTGGTCGGCGACGAAGCCCAGGCCGCCGCCCTGTTGCAGCACCTCGACCATGCGCTCGGTGGCGTCGAACTTGGTGATGATGCGCAGGCCGCGCCGTTCGCGGACGCCCATGAGCCAGCGGTTGATCAGCGGGTTGTCGAGCGGGCGGGCCAGGGCCTCGATGGGGTATCCCATGAGGGCGTTGATGGAGCCGAGCATCTCCCAGTTGCCGACGTGGCCGGTGAGGACGATGGCGGGCTTGCCGGCGTTGAGGTGTTTCAGCGTCTCGCCCATGTGGTCGAAGGCGACGTGCGACGGCCATGTGTCGGCGTGCAGGATGCGCGGCGTCACCGCTGCCTCGGCGACGATCTTCATGAAGTGCCCGAGCGACCGCACCGCGATATGTTCGCGCTGGTCTTCGGTCAGCTCGGGGAAGGCGCAGCGGAGGTTGGTAAGGATGCGGCGGCGGCGGCGGCCGTCGACGCGGTACCCCAGCCGGCCGATGGTCTCCATCAGGCGCAGGTTCGACCCGAGCCGGCCGAGGCTGAGCAGGAACCCGGCCGCCCGGATGAGCAGGTACTGCGCCCAGCGCGTGATGGGGTTGGCTTGCGGGTTCATTGTGCGCTGATGTTAGAACGAAAAACTGAACGCATCTTGACGGTGCCACGGGTCGGCTCGGCGACCCGTGCGACTTGCGAGGGACAACACGGGGCGCACAGCCGACCCGTGGCACCGGTGCGTCCTAACAAAAAAACCACCGGCAAGGGTCGCTTGCCGGTGGCATTGGATAGGTCTGGAGGACGACTTGCTCAACGCTCGTAGTAACCGATGAGCCACAGGAAGCGGTTCTGATTGAGCACCGGGATGCGGAGCAGGCCGGCGTCGCCCACGAGCTGCTCGTACTTGAGGCGATCGCGCTCGATGGCGGCGGCGGCTTCGATCTCGTCGGGGGTGCGGATGTCCTGGCCGCCTTCGGGCAGCTTCGGCACCTGCGGGCGGACGCCCAGCAGGAGGAAGTCGACGTCGTAGGCGAACTCGTCGGCGACGATGCCGCCCCACTGCGTGATCATCGACTTAATGCGGCGGGTGTCGGTGGGCGAGGAGCGACCGTCATTATCGATGTCGAAGTTACCGTACACGTAAAACTTAAAGGTGCGGTGCTTGTCGTACACGGCATTGGCGATCACGTCGCCTTCAAGAATCGTCTTGCCGCGCTCGCTGCGGACGACGCGGCACTCGCTGGAGCTGCCCTTGACGCGGACGACTTCGATCGACGCCTTGCCGCGGACATCGCCGAACTGGTCCTTGGCGACGCCGGTCTTCTTGTCGAAGACCTCGAAGGTCAGGCCCAGCAGCACGTGGTGGTTCTCGCCGAGGTCGATGGTGACGAGGTTGTCCGACGGGATGGTCGAAAGGATGACGCCATCGACCTGCAGCGCCGGGTTGACCTCGGAGCCCTTGCTGCCGCCGGGGTTGATGATCTGGGTGAGCTGCTGGATGCGGCGGCGGAGCTCGGCGATCTCGGCGTCGCGGGTCTGAATCTCCTGGGCGAACTTCTCGAACTCCTTCTTCGCTTCCTCGGCCGACTTGGTCTGGGCTTCCTGCAGGCCAGTGAAGGTGGTGTCGGCCGCGGTCTTGTTGTCGGTCACCGCCTGGCCGATCTGCGTGATGGAGGCGGTGCGGGCGGCGTCGGCGGCGCGGTACTTGTCTTCGAGGTCCTTCTTCTCCTTCTCAAGCGCCGCGATCTTCACTTCCATCGCTTCCTTCGCCGTCTTCTCGGCGAGCTCGCGGGTGGTCAGCGTGGCGACGTCGGAGCGCAGCGTCTCGATGTGCGAGAGCAGGTCCTTGCCGTCGGCGACCTTCTTGCCCTTGAGGTAATCAGGCAGCGACCGCAGGGCGGGCAGGTCGGTGGCGATGGTCCGGCGGAGCTTCTCGTTCTCGGCGACCAGCCGGCCGACGACCGACTCCCCCTTCTTCTCGCTGCGGATCAGCTCGCGCACATCCTGCACTTCCTTGCGGGTGCGCTCGTTGGGCTTCACGTACTCCTCGAGGGCCGTCGCGTTGTCGGCGGCCCTCTTGTCGGTGTCTTCCACCTTGGTGTACACGACGATCGCCGCACCGAGGGCAAAGACGAAGAGCAGCACAAAAATGACCAGCGCCACTGCCATGCCGGTACCGCTGCTGCGTGTGCGAGTCGCCATGGGAAGACTCCAGGAAAGGATGGAACGGGAGTTCGATCGGCCACCGAACGCACTGTTTTTTCGGGGGAGTTCGCGCTGAACGTCCGAAACAAGCGGGCGGGCGGATGCCTCACCGATCGTTAGTGCATTGTGGCACGATGGTAGTGATTCGTCAAGCGGGACAGACTTGTGGAGAGGTGAATTGCAGGAAAAACTTCAGCCGCCGCTCGGTGGGATCTGATGCCACTGGCAGTCCGCTGCCAGTGTCTGGAATCACCGAACGCGGCCCACTTAGGAGGACTGCCAGTGGCATCAAGTCATTGGCATCAACTCACTTCACCTCGACCAGCAACTCGATTTCCACCGCCGCGCCCAGCGGCAGCACGTTCACGCCCACCGCCGCCCGGGCATGTTTTCCGGCCTCGCCGAACACCTCGCCGAGCAATTCGCTCGCGCCGTTGGCGACCTGCGGCTGCCCGGTGAAGCCGTCATCGGAGGCAACGAAGGCACCCACGCGAACGACGCGGACGAACTTCGACCAGTCGCCGCCGATCTGATCGCCCACCACGGCCAGGGCGTTGAGGATGCACTGCTTCGCGCCGGCCTTGGCGTCATCGACGCTGAGATCGGTGGGCACCCGGCCGGTGGCGATGAGCTGGCCTTCACGCATCGGCAACTGGCCGCTGACGAAGATGAGGTTGCCCGTCCGCACCGCGGGAACGTAAGCCGCGATGGGTTTCGGGGCGGCAGGCAGCGTGAGGTCGAGTGAACGAAGCTTCGCGTGGATGTCCATCGCAGCAATGTATCACCGCGTCGCCGAGTCTTATTAACCAGCGGTCAACGACCGCCGACACGCAAAGCGCTGACTCGACACTATCGGCGGGGCGTTGCCCGCCGGCTACCGTCAGCCGTTTCAATACCGTGCCGCGTTCAGCGCCGTCAGGGCGTACGCGGTGACCACCACGGGATCGCCTTCGAGCCAGCGATCTGCCGAGTTGACGAAGGACCCGTCGGACGACTGAATCGCGGCCAGCTTCGCGATCAGGTCGTTCGCCCAGTTGTGTTCCTTGCCATCAGCCGTCGTCACCACCTTGCGCTTGGGGTCGGCGTCCAGGGCCTTGGCAAACGTGACGATGTAGTAGAAATAGCCCTGCATCTTCGTCTCGGCGGGCATGCCGGGGTTCTGCTCGAGCGAGTAGTTGTTGCTGATCCAGCGGAGGGCGTCCTTGATGCGCGGGTCGTTGGGGTCGTCGTTCTCGAGCTGGGCGTAGATGTAGGTCTTGAACATCGCGTAGGTCATGGAGCCGTAGGTGCGCAGCTTGGTGACGCCGTCCTCGCTGACCTCGCCGGCCATGCTCTGCGGCACGCCGAGTTTTTCCTTCGTCTCGCTGGTGGCGTAGATGGCGCCGCCGTCCTGCACGATGCGGTCGCCGAAGTATTTGTTGTATTTGCTGCCCTGGAGGCGGGAGAAGAACTCGACGGCCGCGACGATCTCGGGGTCCTTGCAATCGGAGCCGGAGTCGATCAGGGCCTGCACGGAGAACTGCGAGTTGGAGCCGTCGGGCCGGCCGTGCTTGCCGTAACCGAAGCCGCCGTAGAACACGTGGTTTTTGTCGGTGGGCTTGCCGTCAGGGCCGACCGCGCCCATCCACTGCGTCTTCTTCAAATAGTCGCGGGCCTTGTCGATCGCGGGCTTCACTTCACTGTCGCGGCCGAGCTTCGAAAGCATCGATAGGCAGATGGATGTGCTGTAATTCTCCAGCACGCCGTCGTGGATCGAGCCGTCCTTCTGCTGCTTGCTGAGCACGTATTTGACGGCCTTGGCCACGGCGGCGTTGTCGCGGTCGAGCCCCTTCTGATCGAGCAGCGCCGAGACGACCATCGCGGTCACCGCCGGCCCCGCCTTGGGGTTCCAGCTTCCATCGGCCTCCTGCTTCGAGAGCAGGAACGCGACGGCTTTTTTGATCACGTCATCGGCCTGCTTCTCGTAGGCCGCATCCGGCGCGGAGACGGCGAGGGCGAGCGACGGCAACGCGAAGGCAAGGATGAGCGGCACGATGAAAATGCGTCGGGTCATGGCCAACCTCCCAGATCGCGGGGGTGAAGAATGTCGGACGTAAAGAAATGATAGAGCGCAGAATGATCCGGTATGCAATGGTTGCAGAATGTGCTGCGCGGAGCGAGTCGCGATTGCGGCGTCGCGCGGGTGCCACGGACAGCGCAGCGACGCTCGGGGAGCGGAGTCGTCCGTGCCTGCCGGATGCCGGACACGGACGACTTCGCTCGGCGGACCTCGCTTCGCTGTCCGTGGCACCCTCGAACGCGCTCCCCCAATCAATGCCGGTAACTCCGCGGGATCTCGAAATCCTTCGGCAGGATGTCCATCCCCGGCGGGGGCGGGTTGGCGCGGACCTGCCGCAGCGCCGCGGCGGTGAACACCACCGCCAGCACCGCCAGCACCAGCAGGAACAGGTTCCATAGTTTCGCGAACCATGATGCACCGCCGATCCACAGGCAGACGCCCGCCACGATGAGCACCAGCAGCCAGATGATGGCGGTGATGAGCGCCGCCCATCCGGCCCGCGGCTTGTCGGTCTGCAAGCCCAGGCCGAACACCGCCAGCGCCAGGCCGCCGACGGTGGAGAACACCACCATCATGGACAGGCCGGTGGTCGCCGGGTCGCGGAACATGCCGCGCACCGTGATGACGATGTCCTTCTGCTCGTTGAGCTTCTCCTGCATCTCGTTCGTCGACAGCGGCGGCTCCCACGAGTCCGACGAGGAGCAGACGCAGCAGGTGGAGAGGAAGAGGATCATGCCCACGACCTGGAGCATGACGCCGGTGCCCTGCGCGAAGGCGCGCGGCGGCGGCGTCTTCGGCGCGGGCGCGGGGGCCGAAGGCGGCAGCGGCGGGTGCTCGACGGGCGGCAACGGATTGGAGGGAGGGGATTCCAAGTTAAGCGGCCACGGCCCCCGGCGAGCGCGGCCAGGTGATTTGAAAGAGCGAGCGGATGACGAACACGAGCAGCGCCATGGGCGTGCCGATGAGCAGTGCCGCCAGCGACAGCCCCGCCGGGTCGCCGTCGCCGAGGGCAATCAGCGCCTGGCGGATGAGGATCGCGCCGAGCACGAAGAGCTGCGTGGCGGCAAGCACCATTGCGACCATGTTGGCGAGGAACAGCCCGCGCCGGATGGCGGCGCTGCTGACGACATAGAGCGCCGCGGGGACGACGCCGCACAGCGCGAGCACCCCCGCAAAGGTTTTAAGGTGCGGGTGCATCGCCTCGAGCTGCCCGCGGGTCAGGTTGGCGCCGGTGATGTTCGCAAGCTCATCGACGGTCATGCCTGCGGCGCGGGTGACGCCGAAGGTCGCGACGCCGAAGCTGATGAACTCGAGCAGCCCCAGGAACAGCACGACCCGCCCCACCCGGCCGCGCGCGGCGGTCGGCGAATCGGTGGGCGTCGTTGAGTTGGCCGGATCGACTGACATCGGCCGGAGTTTAGCGAGTTGCGCAAGCGGTGTCGGGCTGGGGCGAACGGGATGAAAGGTCCGGGTTTAACGCAAAGTCGCAAAGGGCGCAAAGGGCGCAAAGAGCGCAGAGGGAAAATGGTTTGGATTCAATCTTTTTTTTCCAATGCATCCGATCCCCCTTTGCGTTCTTTGCACCTTTGCGTCTTTGCGTTCAAACCCAATTCAAATGGGTGCTCGACGACCGAATCCCAGACCGAACCCCCTCACCCCCCTGTTCGTATCAAAAACCGCATCATCGTCCGATAGCCGGCGGCGCCGCGCGCGTGGCTTGCCGCCCGGCCCTGCGGTATCCTGATCTATTGTGGAATTCGGCAGGCCCGGATTCATCGGCCCTTCTTTTCCGCCGATAAATCCCTCGTGCCTCCGTCGGCGGTGCCGGCCTTGGTGGAACGCGCTCGGCACGATCGCCTTTTTTGGAGGCAGGGGCGGGAATCGATGAAGAAACATCTGTCGCTTGTGTTGCGCATCCTCTTCGCCGCCGCCGGCGTTGCGTATATCGCTTTCACGCTCACCTGGTCCGACCACATCGTCGTCCCGGCCGGCTTCGCCCTGCCCAGCGGCGTCACCCACGCCAAGCCCACCGCCTACAAAGTCGTCGAGGGCGACCTCATCGACAAAGAGGGCAAGCTCGTCATCCAGCTCGACGAGACGACGACCATGCCCGTCGAGCGCACGCAGCTCGGCGCCGCGGCCGGCGACTTCCGCGCCAAGCCCGGCGTCACCACCACGCTCACTCACGCCAAGGTCCCCTTACTCCTGCTCGGCCTGCTCATCGTCGGCCCGATCTATATTGTGCAGAGCTACCGCTGGTGGCTCCTCATGCGGGCCCGCGGACTCGACTGCACGCTCTGGAAATCGTTTCGCCTCACCATGATCGGCAGCTTCTTCAACTACTGCATGCCCGGCACCACCGGCGGCGACCTGGTGAAGGCGTATTATTCCGCGAAAAACAGCGACCGACGCGCCGACTCCGTCATGACCGTCATCTTCGACCGCGTCACCGGGCTCATCGGCCTGGTCATCCTCAGCGGCGTCGCCGGGCTCTTCATGATCGTCGCCACCAACGCCGGCTGGCTCACCCTCGCTGCGGATCAGGTTGAGGTCGTCACCTCCATCACCGGCTTCATCTGGCTGGGCATGCTCGGCGGCGCCGTCGCCAGCGTCATCTACTTCTCCACCCGCGTCCGCAAGAAGCTCGGCATCACGGCGGCCCGCATCGCCAGGCTCCCCGGCGGCGCCCTGCTGACCAAGATCGACGACGCCGCCCTCGCTTACAAGCACCACATCGGCGCGGTCGTCGTCGCCGTGCTCCTGAGCCTGCCCGTACACCTCGCGCTCTCCGGGGCGGCGGCGATCGCGGGCTATGCGCTGGGCATGGAGACCCCGCTGGGCCTGCTGCTCACCGTGGTGCCCGTGCTCTTCCTCGCCGCCGCCGTGCCGCTGACTTACCAGGGCCTGGGCGTCATGGAATACCTCGGCACGCTGCTCATCGTCGGCGCCGGCGTCGCCGGGGCCACCGAGAACCAGCTCATCGGCATGCTGCTCGTCGCTCGCTTCTACCAGATCTTCTACTCGCTCTTGGGCTCCATCTTCCTCCTCGGCGGCGAGATCCACATGCACCCCGAACGCGAACCGGAGCAGCCGGCCAGCGAAGAGGGCCCCTCGATCGCGGCGCACGCGACCGCCGCGGCATAAGCGTTCTTCGTTTCGCCGCAGGCCAAAGGCTTGGCCGCGGCTCGCGCGGAGCGTCGGCGGACCTTTGCTCCGCGGCTAAACGGAAACATCTGCGCCCTAATTGCTCTGCATCTTCTAGCCTCACCTTGGTTTCCACCCCACAAGCGAATAATCTATCGCCTTCGCGCGTTGTCTTTCTTACCTAGGGAGCCTCGCTTGGAGACCGCCGAGTTTCATCGGCTGGCGCTGGCTGAGTTGGAATCGGTGCACCGCATGGCGTTCCACCTCTGCCGCAATGGCGACGAGGCGGGCGACCTGGTGCAGGAGACGTTCCTGCGCGCCTTGAAGGCCGAGCCGCGCTTCGAGCTGCGCGAGCGCGGGATCAGGCCGTGGCTGTTCAAGATCCTGCATAACATCTTCTACACGAAGGTGGGCCGCGACCGCCGGTCCCCGACGCTGGCTGATGACCTGCGGCACGAGTCCGCCGCCAGCGAGCTCGACAACCCCGCACCGGCGTGGGACCTGGCGAGCCTCGACTGGGAGCAGGTCGACGACCGGCTCAAGCGGGCCATCGACGAGCTCGACGGCCGGTACCGCGATGTGCTGCTGCTGTGGGCGATTGAGGGGCTGAAATACCGCGAGGTGGCCGATGTATTGGATGTGCCGCTGGGCACGGTGATGAGCCGGCTGTACCGGGCAAGGTCGATCTTGAGCGAACAGCTCGCGAGCGTGGCGGCGGAGCATGGGATCAAGGTTGAGTAATAGCTAAAAGCTAATGGCTAACGGCTGATTGACGGTGAACCATGCCTGAACCGATGGATGACATTGAACTGCGGAAATACGTCGAAGCCTTCGCCGATGGCGAGCTCGATGTCGAGTCGAATCTGCGCGTGCTGGAGCGCATGGCGATGAGCCCGGACGCGACGCGGCGAGTGGTGCATCAACAGGAGCTTCGGCGGATGGTCGACCGCGCCATGCGCGAGCAAACGCCGGCGGTCCCGGCCGCGCTGCGGGCGAAGATCGAGGCGCTGACGCGGCCGGCGGCGCATGCAGAGCGCGCTGCCATGCGGCACGGCGCTTCGCCCATCGCCGGGCGGATTGGGCGCTGGGCATGGCCTGCGGCGGCGGCGATGATCGCCCTCGCCGCGGTGGGCCTCTGGCTGGCGAACCGTCCACCCTCTGAAACGCGGCCCCGCATCGCGGCACCCGACAAAAACAATCATCCCTTCGCCGCCCCCGTCTTCGCCGCCAACCTCATCGCCGATGACCGCCCCGCCCGCATGGGCCGCAAGCACGACCGCTGTGCCGAGCAGATTCAGAACCTGCGTGGCATCGAGCAATTCACCCGCGAGGTCGAAGCCATCCCGCGCGACGTCGAAAACTTCCTCGGCATCGGCGGCTCGATGCCCGTCCTCGACCTCTCCTCCGTGGGTTACGAGTTCGCCGGGGCCGGCCCCTGCGGGTTGCCCGGCGGCAAGGCGGTGCACCTCGTCTACAACCCCATCGACCCGGCGGAGCAGAACGCATCGGTGAGCCTCTGGATTCGCGCCGATGCCGGTGAAGTGCAGGTCGAAGAAGGTAAGGTGTACGCCGCGAACCCCAACGATGCCGCCCACCCCATCCTCGTCTGGCGGCGCGGCAACGTCGTGTACTACCTCGCCGGCCAGGCCACCAGCCGGATGCTCGACGCGGCGAAGGCGCTGTATCCCGTCAAGTGATCCGCCCCCATCTCCCCCGGGGAGAGGACAGCTTCAATCGCCCGCGCAGCCGGCGATTGAAGCAGGTGAGGGAGAGGCCACGCATCAACTGTTTACGTCGAACGCCGCTGACTTAGAGGCGAGACGTCCGCAAACTGTGGGCCTTTCCCTCACCTGACTCAAATCGCAGCTGCGCGGCGATTTGAGTCTGTCCTCTCCCAAAGGGAGAGGGGTTGAAATCGCCGACTGTTGACCCACCCCACCCCTTTTCTGTATACTTTCTTTTCCAATGCCCCCCCGCCGCTGCATCCTCCGCCTTGCCGGCCTGGCCATCCGCCCGGGCAAGGTCGTCGTTAGCTGAGCGGCAGACCCGCACATCGCCCGGCCTCACCCACCAACGCAGCATCTGCCGCGTTCTCTCATTGAATACGCCCGCTCCTGTCGATCGCACTGGAACCATCGAGCTTCGCTTGATCGTGTGATCTGATCGTTCGCCTGCCTCACTGCCACTGCCACTGCCTCCTGCCGACTGCCTCCTGCCTACTGGATTCCCAAATGACTCCCCGCAAGAACCTCAACGCACGCGACATCGCCATGAAGCCCTCCACCGGTCCCAAGACCGACGAGTACAAGGGCATGACCGGCGCCCAGATCTTCCACGACATGATGCGCCAGCACGGCGTCAGCCACATCTTCGGCTACCCCGGCGGCGCCATCTTGCCCGTCTTCGACGCCATCCACGAGTCCAAGATCTTCAAGTTCATCCTCACCCGCCACGAGCAGGGCGCCGGCCACATGGCCGAGGGCTTCGCCCGCGCTTCGGGCAAGCCCGGCATCGTACTCGTCACCAGCGGACCCGGCGCGACCAACACCGTCACGCCGCTGCAAGACGCGCTGATGGACGGCACGCCGCTCATCGTCTTCTCCGGGCAGGTCACCACCAGCGCCATCGGCACCGATGCGTTCCAGGAAGCCGATGTCACCGGCATCACGCGGCCCTGCACCAAGTGGAACGTGCTGGTGAAGCGCGTCGAGGATTTGCCCCGCGCGATCAACTCGGCGTTCCACATCGCCACCACCGGCCGGCCCGGCCCGGTGCTCGTCGACCTGCCCAAGGACGTGACGGCCGCGGTGCTGAACAATGCCGTCTTCACCGAGCCGCACCTGCCGGGGTATCACATCCGCGAGCTGGGCACCAGCAGCGAGATCGCCCGTGCCGCCGAGATGATCAACCGCGCCAAGCGGCCGGTCTTTTACGTGGGCCAAGGAGCGATCCTCTCCGGCGGGGCCGAAGTGCTTCGCGCCTGCGCCGCCAAGGGCAACATCCCGGTCACCACCACCTTGCACGGCCTCGGGGCCTTCGACGAGAACGACCCGCTGTCGCTGCACATGCTCGGCATGCACGGCGCCGCCTACGCCAACTGGGCGATGCGCGACGCCGACTGCATCATCGCGGTGGGCGCCCGCTTCGACGACCGCGTGACCGGCAAGACCAGCGTGTTCGCCCAGGCCGCCCGCCAGGCCGAGCGCGAGGGCCGCGGCGGCTTCATCCACTTCGACATCGCGCCGGAGCAGATCAATAAGTCCGTGCCCGTCACGCTCGGCATCGAGGGCGATGCCCGCAAGAACCTCGAGCTCCTGCTGCCGATGCTCGAAAGCACCGACCGCACCGAATGGCTCGAGCGCTTGAACGACTGGAAAACGAAGCACCCGTTCCGCTACAAGCGCGACGACCGGCAGTACCACCTCAAGCCGCAGCAGGTGATCGAAGAGCTCGACAAGCAGACCGACAGCGAGGCGATCATCACCACCGGCGTCGGCCAGCACCAGATGTGGGCCGCCCAGTTCTACACCCACAAGCACCCGCGCCAGTGGATCACCTCCGGCGGCCTGGGCACCATGGGCTACGGCGTGCCGGCATCGATCGGCGCGAAGCTCGCCTGCCCCGACAAGCCCGTCATCAACATTGACGGCGACGGCTCCTTCTGCATGACCTGCATGGAGATGGTCACCGCCGCCCAGTACGGCATCGCCGCCAAGACGATCATCCTCAACAACGATTTCCAGGGCATGATCAAGCAGTGGCAGGACCTCTTCTACACCAAGCGATACAGCCACTCCGAGATGCACAACCCCGACTTCGTGAAGCTGACGGACGCGATGAACTGCAAGGGCTTCCGCGCGACGAGTAGCGAAGACCTGCCGGGCGTGATGAAGGAGTTTCTGGCGCACGACGGCCCGGCGGTAATGGACGCCATGGTCGAGAAGCACGAGCACGTGTACCCGATGATGCCCGCGGGCAAGACGGTGGAGGATATGGTGCTGGGGAACTTCGACTGAAGTGATTGTGTTCAACCCCAAGCCCGATGATGAGGCTCTGCGAATCGTCGGGGTATTGCCTTGAAGTGGAAACTTAACAGCCATACCCCGACGATTCGGCGGACCTCATCATCGGGCTTGTTTCTTCTACTACAATCACGGCATGCAACAAACCACCCTCCGAACCGCGTTGATGGTCCTGCTGCTGACCTCTTGGGCTCACGCCGCCGACCCGGTGAAGGCGAAGATCGAGCCGGTCTTCACTAAGCTCAAGCTCACCCGGCCCGTGTTCCTCACGCATCCCGGCGACGGCACCGACCGCATCGTCGTCACCGAGCAGCCCGGCCGCGTCATCATCTTCGACAACAAGCCCGACGTCAGCGAGTTCGCCGTCGCGCTTGACATCCGCACCAAGGTCGGCAGCAAGGCCAACGAAGAGGGCCTGCTCGGCCTCGCGTTTCATCCGAAGTTCAAAGACAACGGCCAGGTCTTCCTGCATTACACGGCGGCGCCGGGCAAGAAGAACATTGTGTCGCGCTGGACTTTTGACAGCGACCGCAAGACGATCGACCCCAAGAGCGAGCAGGTGCTGCTCACGCTCGACCAGCCCTTTGACAACCACAACGGTGGCTGCCTCGGCTTCGGGCCAGACGGTTTCCTCTACATCGCGTTCGGCGACGGCGGCCAGCGCGATGACCCGCTCGATTACGCCCAGAACAAGAACGTGTGGTTCGGCAAGATCCTGCGCATCGACGTCGACGCCGCCGCATCGAACACGCAGCCGTACGGCATCCCGAAAGACAACCCGTTCGTCGGCAAGGAAAGCCACAAGCCGGAGATTTACGCCTACGGCCTGCGCAACGTCTGGCGCTTCAGCTTCGACCGCAAGACCGGCGTGCTCTACGCCGGCGACGTCGGGCAGGATTTGTGGGAGATGATTTACGTGATTGAGAACGGCGGCAATTACGGCTGGCCGGTGATGGAAGGCACGCACAAGTTCAAGAAGCAAAACGGCGTCAGCCCGAAGTTCGCGCCTGGCGAAAAGGCCATCCCGCCCATCGCCGAGCACGACCACAACCAGGCCAAGTCGATCACCGGCGGTTACGTCTACCGCGGCAAGGCGATCCCCGACTTGGGCGGCGCGTACGTCTACGGCGACTACCAGACCGGCCTGATGTGGTACCTGCGCTACGAGAACGGCAAGGCGACGAAGCCGCAGTACATCGGCGCAACGCCGGAGATCGCGAGCTTCGGTGAGGATCGCGACGGCGAGATTTATGTGTGCAACCTGAAGGGGAAACTGTTTAAGCTGACGGCGGGGAAGTAGAAGGTTTGAATCAAGCCCGATGATGAGGCTTTGCGAATCGTCGGGGTATCGTTTTGAGATTGAAGGGCCGAATACCCCGACGATTCGCCGAGCCTCATCATCGGGCTTGGTGATCGTTGTACCGATTGATATGTTGTTTGCATGCCCTCTCCCGGCAACAAGTGGCGGCATGTCGTTTTTTATACGCTTAACAGTTGGTTGCCGGGCGACCCGCGCGGCTGGCGCAGCAAGAAGCACCGCACGCATTCGTCTGGCGACTACAAGGACCCGCCGCCACCCGGCGAACATGCGGGGATCTTCCAACACAGCAAAAAAAACAGCGGTGAGACGGTGGTCATTCCGCACGGGTCCAGGAAGGCCGTATGCATGGCGATCATGGAGAAACTGAAAGCGAACGGTCATCCCGTGTTGATTGTCGCGGTCGGGGCATACCACGTTCACCTGCTTGTTGAACTGTCCGATGACCCCGCGACGGTGAAATCGATCATCGGTAACTGCAAGCGAGCGTCGTCTCACACGATCCGCGATGTGCTGCCCGGAAGAGTGTGGGCCCACGGCGGCAAGTTCGACCGCGTGGAGGATGAAGAGCATCACCGCAATGTCTACGGCTACATTCTCGATCACATCGAGGAAGGTGCGTACGTGTGGTCGTATCGGCCGGAACAACGGCTGGGTGATGAATATCAGAAGCTGTGGGAATGAACGGCCCCAAGCCCGATGATGAGGCTTTGCGAATCGTCGGGGTATTCTTCTTTTCTTTATCACCTCAAGGCAGTACCCCGACGATTCGGCGGACCTCATCATCGGGCTTGGCGCTGCGCAACATTTCATTGCACGATCCGCACGTCCTTCACGTGCAGGTCCGGCCGCCTTCGCCCTTCCCACGTGTTCACCTTCGGCTCGAAGGCGACGTCGACCCTGATGCCCGCGGGCAGCCTGTCGGCGAGGTCGCCCAATCGCCAGCCGACGGCCTGCATGAGTGTGCGGTTGTCGCGCAGGTGCAGGCGCAGGTGCTCGCCGCCGTTGCCGATCCTTCTCGCGCACTCGGCGAGTTGCACGTTCTTCACGCACAAGACCGGCGCGGGGTTGTCGCGGCCGAAGGGCGCCAGCGTCTGCACCTGGTCGACCATTTCCATCGTCACGTCGAGCAGGCCGCAGTCCGCGTCGATCTCCAGCACGGGCGTCAGATCCTCGGCGCTTAGCTTGGTGTTGATGAACCCCACAAACGCCTCGCGGAAGGCATCGACCTTCGAGCGGTGCATGCGCAGCCCCGCCGCCATGGCGTGGCCGCCGAAGCTGCTTAAATGCCCGGCGCAGTGCTGAAGCGCGGTGTGGACGCAGACGCCGCGCACGCTGCGGGCCGAGCCGTGCGCTTCATCGTCCGTAAAATTGAGCAGGATGGTCGGGCGGTGGAACTCCTCGATGAGCCGCGAGCAGACGATGCCGATGACGCCGGGGTGCCAGCCCTCGCAACCGAGCACGACGGCCCGGCAATCGTCGCGGTGGTAGCCGAGATCGATCACCATCTGCCGCGCCTGTGCCGCGATCCCTTTCTCGGTCAGCCGGCGGCGGTCGTTCTCCTTGGTGAGGAACTCCGCGAGCCGCTTCGCTTCGGCTTCGTCGGTCGTCGTGAGCAGCTTCAGCGCATCGGCGGCGTGGCCCATGCGGCCGCAGGCGTTGAGCCTTGGGCCGAGCACGAAACCCACGTGGAAGGCATCGACCTTCTCGTTGCGCAGGTTGGTCGAATCGAGCATCGCGTTGAGGCCGATGAAACGGGTGCGCTTGATCTGCCCGAGGCCGAACGTGGTGATGACGCGGTTCTCGCCGATGAGCGGCACGACGTCGGCAACGGTACCCAGCGCGGCAATACTCAGCAGGTCGAGCAGCAGGTCGCGGAAGGCGGCGGGTACGCGCTCGCTGCCGGTGTGGATCTTGGCGAACTGCCAGGCGAGCTTGAAGGCGACGCCGGCGCCGCAGAGGTCGGGGAAGGGATAGGGAGGGAAGTCGGCAGTCGGCAGTCGGCAGTCGGCAGTATTGTTGACTGCCGCGTGACCGGCTCCTTCGTGCCTTCGTGCCTCCGTGCCTTCGTGCCTTCCCAGCCTCGGATGCACCACCACCACCGCTCTCGGCAGCGCGTTCGCATCGAACTCGTGATGATCTGTGATGATCAGCTCGATGCCCGCCTCGGCGGCGGCGCGGGCGGGTTCGAGGGCGGTGATGCCGCAGTCGACGGAAATGATCAGCGGCGTGCCCCGGCTGTTGCCGCGCTCGCGCCCCAGCTCAATGAGCGCCTCGGTGTTGAGTCCGTAGCCCTCGTCGATGCGGTGCGGGATGTAGGTGGTGACGTTGGCGCCGGCGAGGGTGAGGATGTGCCAGAGGATCGCGGAGGCGGCGACGCCGTCGACGTCGTAGTCGCCGTAGATGACGATGGGCTGCCCGTCACGCACGGCACGATCGATACGGACGGCAGCGGCGGCGAGGCCGGGCATCAGAGCGGGGTCGTGCAGGTCGGTGAGCTTGGGGTGGAGGAACGTCTTGCCGCGGGCCGGCTCCTCGATGCCGCGCCGGCAGAGCAGGTGGGCGATGAGCGGATGAACGCCCAATTCGTGGGCGAGGCCGGTCGATTGGAGATCGGTGGCGGCACTGGCGTCCGAGGGTGCGCCGCGCCAGCGAAACAGCAGTCCGTTGCGTTCCATGCGGGGCATGATAACGCGCCGAATGTGTCGCAATCATTGCCCCATCCTAATTGGCCTCACCGCCGACCAAATCGTAGGGTTGGGTTGACGGCGTTCCTTAACGTCCGTCCGCGGGTCGCCGATAGCCTCGCGGTGGGACGGTGTGCGTTGTGCATCGTTCGCCAGGGGTGCCGGTCCGTACGCGGGAGAACTTCCATGATGAATCGAATCCAAAAGCAACGTCTCAGCGGGTTCACGCTCGTCGAGATCCTGATCGTGGTGGTGATCCTCGGCATCCTCGCCGCGATTGTGGTGCCGCAGTTCACCAGCGCCGCCGCCGAGTCGCGCGACAGCTCGATCAAGATGAACCTCAACCGCATCCGCCAGCAGCTCGAGATCTACAAAGAACACCACGACGGCTACTACCCGACGCTTGCGGCGATCGAGGCCCAGCTCATCGGCTCCACCGATGCCGACGGCAACCCGCTGCCGTTCGGCACGCCCGGCTCCTACGGCCCGTACATCCGCGAGTTGCCGATCAACGCCAACACCAATGGCAAGGCGGTCGGCAACGGCGCCGTCGGAGCCAGCGACTGGTTCTACGACGAAGACACCGGCGAGTTCGCGGCGAATGACTCGGTGGCGACGAGGGCGTACTGAAGCCATGACAAGGTGACAAGGTGAACGGGTGACAAGGTGACATGACAACGCCGATCGTCGCCGCGTTGTCGTGTCACCTTGCCACCTTGTCGCCTCGTCACCCCGTCGCTTCTTCCCTCTCGCTATCATCCGCCGCATGAACCGCTGCGAACTGCAACTGCTCGCGGAGCTGAGCGATCCCGATGCGGGCGTCATCGAGACGATGTCGCGTCTCGACGGCGATCTACTGCTTTTGGGCGCGGGCGGGAAGATGGGCTACGGCCTGGCCCTGATGGCGCTGCGGGCGCTGAAGGAAAGCGGCAAGTCGAAGCGCGTCATCGCGGTGTCACGCTTCTCATCGCATGGGCTGCGCGATGAGATTGCATCGGAAGGCATCGAAACGGTTTCATGTGATCTGTGCGATGCCGACGCGGTGCGCCGCCTGCCCGACGCGACCAACATCATCTACATGGTCGGCCAGAAGTTCGGCACGGCCCAGAGCCCGGGCGCGACGTGGCTGACCAACACCGTCATTCCCGCCGCCCTGGCCCAGCGCTTCTGCGACAGCCAGATCGTCGCATTTTCCAGTGGGAATGTGTATCCGCTGATGCCGGTGGCCCCCGGGGGCGGAGTCGGAGGCGCAAGCGAGGATACGGGGGTTTCTCCAGTCGGTGAGTATGCGATGACGGTCGTGGGGCGCGAGCGAATCCTGGATCACTTCTCGCGCACGCAGGGCACGCCGATGACGATTGTCCGGCTGAATTACGCCAACGAGCCGCGCTACGGCGTGCTGGTCGATATTGCGATGAAGGTGCGGCGCGGCGAGCCGGTGGATGTGACGATGGGTTATGTGAACGCCGTGTGGACGACGGACGCGAACCGCGTGGCGCTCAAGTGCTTTGACCTGACCTCGTCGCCGCCGGCGATCGTGAATCTGGCGGGGCCGCAGACGCTCTCGGTGCGGGAGGTCGCGCAGCGTTTTGGGGAAGCGTTCGGCGTCACGCCGATGATCAAGGGCATCGAAGCGGAGACGGCGCTGCTCAACGACGCGTCGCGCTGCTGGACCCGTTTCGGCGGGCCGGAGGCGACGCTGGACTACATGATCGGGCGCATCGCGGACTGGATCATGCAGGGCAACCCCACGTGGGACCGGCCGACGCATTTCGAGGTGCGATCGGGTATCTTCTGAGCGGGACGGGAGCGGAGATTGATCAGGCTGAGGGAGATTAGCTATCTTCACCTGTCGGCAGAAGCGATAGCCGGCCGATTAAGAACATAAAGCCGTTGACGTAAACGTTGGCACCTTTCCCGGGCGAGTCGTAGCGTTAAGTGGGCATTCCGCGCCCGCCGCCGGCATTGCGTCATTCCACCAGAAGGGGCATTCGTTGGCCCGCCTGATTCGTTGCAAACTGTGTCCGCGCTGCGGCTCCGCGTCGTTCCGCAAGACCCGCGCCGACGCGGTGGTGTCGCTGCTGAAGGTGCGCGAGTGCCGCAAGTGCAGCCAGCAGTACCGCCCGCCGATGCCGCTGATCATCGTGCTGCTCTTTGTCCTCATCGGCCTTGGCTTGATGGCGTGGCTCGGGGCCCGAGCCCTACAGGTCCGCTTCGATCACTTTCAGTTGCTCGACCGGCCCGTCCCGATCGTCATGGCCGCGGCGGGCGCGCTGGTCCTGCTCTATGCGCTTTTCAAGCTGGTTTTTCAGCGCGGCATGAGGCCACCGGAGAGACATCATTGGCGCGAGCGGCGCGAATCCCTGCCGCCGGCGGCGCCGGTGGGGCAGGCGTTCATCGCCATCGCACCGAACCCCGCGGTGAAAGTGACGCCTGATGAGATGTCACGGCCCGGCGCTTCAGGCACGGCGGCGGTTGCCGCACCCATCGCAGCTTCTTTCACCGCCGCCCGGAAACCGGCTGCCGCGCCGCGTCCCACATCGGTCTTGGCCGCGTCGGTGACGACGGCGCCGCCGGCGACAGGGGCCGCGCCGATGGCGCGTCCCCTCTTTCACCTGCACGAAATGCCGATGCCGTCGGGCCCCGTGCTGGCGGCGCTGCGGCGCGGCACCGTCATCCCGGCCCACGCGCTGGCGATCAACACCCGCCGCGAGTTTAACGAGCGCCGCATGCGCGGCCTGACGCGCTATTACCTCGCGGCCGGCGCCGGCGGCGTTGCCGTCGCCGTGCACACCACGCAGTTCGCCATCCGCAAACCCAAGCACAACCTGCTGCGCCCCGTGCTCGAAGTGGTCAGCAAGGAACTGCGGCACCACGAAGCGGTGACCGGCAAGTCGTTGGTGAAGATCGCGGGCGTCTGCGGCTCGACGAAGCAGGCGGTCGCCGAGGCCGAACTTGCCGCGGGCTTCGGCTACGACATCGGCCTGATCAACCTCTCGGGGCTGCCGGCCGAGGCGACCGAGTACGAGCTCGTCGACCATTGCAAGCGCGTCGGCCGGGTGATCCCATTGATGGGTTTTCATCTTCAACCCGCCGTCGGCGGCCGCGACCTGCCGATGAGCTTCTGGCAAGCGCTGGCGGAGCTGCCCAATGTGGTGGCCATCAAGATCGCGGCGTTCAACCGCTACAAGACGCTCGACGTCATGCGGGCCGTCGCGGAGGCGGGCCGCGCCTTGACGCCCGGCTGGACACGCAACGGCGACGCGGATGACCAGCCCATCGCGATCTACACCGGCAACGATGACCACATCGTCGAAGACCTGCTCGGCGAAGTCTCGTTCGAGGTCGGCGGCAAGCAGGTGAGCCAGCGCATGGTCGGCGGGCTGCTGGGCCACTGGGCCTGCTGGACGAAGGCGGCGGTCGACACCTTCGAGACGATCCGCAAGACGAACGAGTCCGGCACGATCCCGCTCGAGGCGGCGGTGCTCGCCCGGCAGGTCACCGACATGAACGGCGCCATCTTCGATGCCCGCAACAACTTCCGCGGTTGCATCGCCGGCATCAGCGAGGTGCTGCATCGCCAAGGCATGCTCGAAGGCAACGAATGCCTCGATTCATCGGATGTGCTGAGCCCGGGCCAGGCGGAAGAGATCACACGTGTGACGCGGGCTTACCCGCATCTGACGGATGATGAGTTCATCCGCGAGCACCGCGACGCGTGGATGAAGTGAGCTTCTGTCCTTAGCCGCGGCGTCCTCGCCGTGCGTCTGGCCGCTGCACGCGCGGCGAGGACGCCGCGGCTCAAACATCACGCCGGGATCTTGTCCGCGTACTTCTTCTTGAACTCATCGAGCGTCGCGACGCCCTCGGGCAGCTTGGCCTCATCGATGAGCAGCACGGGGATGCCGTCGCGAATGGGATAGCGCAGGCCGCCGACACTGGCGACTAGAAACTCGCCATCGACCGCCAGCGGCGAGCGCGTCAGCGGGCAGACGAGAATCTTTAATAGTTCAGGATCGATCGCGGTCGACTGCGGCATGGCGGGCTCCGTTGGCGTCAACGAACGCACAATATATCAGGAGCGCTAAGCCGCAAGCGGCTGCGAGGGGATGTCGCTCGCGTTCAATCGCGATCAACACGCTCGATATCCGCGCCGAGCTGCTGGAGGCAGGTCTCCATGCGCTCGTAACCGCGGTCGAGGTGGTAGACGCGGTGTACCGTGGTGACGTTGCGGGCGGCGAGGCCGGCGATGATCAGGCCCGCCGAGGCGCGCAGGTCGCTGGCCATGACGGGCGCGCCGATCAGCCGGCGGACACCGGTGATCATCGCGGTCGGGCCGTTGCGGGTGATGTTCGCCCCCATGCGCAGCAGTTCGGCGGTGTGCATGAAGCGGTCGGGGAAGATCTTTTCGGTGATGACCGAGTTGCCGTCCGCGAGGCACAGGAGCGCCATGAGCTGGGCCTGGAGATCGGTCGGGAACCCCGGGTGCGGCTGTGTGGTCATCTCAACAGGCTCGAGCCGGCGGGCGCTGGCGACGCGGATCGTCTCGCGCAGGCGGTCGACCTTTGAGCAGTCGTCCTTGGGCACTTCGATCTCGACGCCGATCTCCTGGAGCCGGTCGATCACAGCGACCAGCGAATCGATCGGGCAGTTCTCGAGGATGACGTCGCCGTTGGTGATCGCGGCGGCCATGATGTAGGTGCCCGCCTCGATGCGGTCGGGCATGACGGTGTAGTCGACGCCGTGCAGCTCATCGACGCCTTCGATCACGATGCGCGGCGAGCCGGCACCGGTGACGCGGGCACCCATCGCATTGAGCATGCGGGCGAGGTCTTCGATCTCCGGCTCGCAGGCGGCCGACTCGATGATGGTCGTCCCCTCGGCGAGCGTGGCGGCGCTCATCACGTTCGCGGTGCCCAGCACGGTCGAGCCGAACGGCCCGCCGAGGAACACCCGCGCCCCGCGCAGCCGCTTCGCCTCGGCGACGATGTAGCCCTCATCAAGGCTGATGCGAGCGCCGAGCGCCTTGAGCCCGCGGATGTGCAGGTCGACCGGGCGCGGCCCGATGTTGCAGCCGCCGGGCATCGACACGCGAGCGAACCCACGCTTGGCAAGTATCGGCCCCAGCGTGCAGATGCTGGCCCGCATGGTGCGGACGATGTCGTAATCGGCTTTGCTGGAGGTCGGATCGGTGACGTGCAGCGTGAGCTCATTCACATCCTCCGGCGGCGCGAGCATCGCGTCGATCGACCCGCTGCCGGCGCGGGGGATCGCCCCAACCTTGCGCGATCCACCCCCGGAAGAGCCGCCCATCGCCACGCTTGCGCCTCCGCCTCCCCCACCGGCGACGGCCACCTTCGCGGGCACCGTCACCACGCGCGGCGTCACCGCCGAGTGCGGCACGCGCCAACGGGCCTCGCAGCCCATCGACTCGAGCAACCGGCACATGTTCTGGATGTCGGAGAGTTCGGGGACGTCGCGCAGCACCACCGGCTCGTCCGTCAGCAGCGCCGCCGCCATCAGCGGGAGGCTTGCGTTCTTGGAGCCGTGAATCCGTAAGGTACCGCGCAGGCGTCTCCCGCCGTGGATGATGAATGCGTCCATGCGCCTCCAACTTTCGCAGATTTGGTCCAGCAGTCAAGCGGGCAGCGCGACATGGCGACCCGACAGAGGTACATCGGCGAGCGCCGCCGCAACGCTTGCGTTTTCCGTCGATGACCGAAGAGGGTGCCACGGACAGCGAAGCGAGTCCGCGAGCGGAGTCGTCCGTGCCGCACACCGGGGCGCTCGGCGCACGGACGACTCCGCTCGGCAGACCTCGCTGCGCTGTCCGTGGCACCCGCGCAGCCCCGCCTTCCGCTATCCTCTCCCCCATGACCGCTCGCTTCACCATCGTCGGCATCGGCGAAGCCCTTTTCGACATCTTCCCCGACAAGCAAGTACTCGGCGGGGCGCCGCTCAACGTCGCCGTCCACGCCCACCAGCTCGCCCAGCCGCGCGGCGGACGCGGCGTCGCTGTCAGTCGGATCGGGCAGGATGCCCTCGGCGACGCCCTGCTCGGCGACCTCCGCTCGCGCGGCATGGCCGTCGACTACATCCAGTCCGACCCCGACCGCTCCACCGGCACCGTTTATGTCGACACCGCCGATCCCGCCAATCCGCAGTACGACATCGTCAAGGGCGTCGCCTGGGACTGGATGCAGTTCGATCCCGACGCCGAGTCGCTCGCCAACCAGTGCCAGGCCGTGTGCTTCGGCACCCTCGCCCAGCGCGAGAGCGAGTCCCGCAACTGCATCTACCGCTTCCTCTCCGCCGCCAAGCGGGCCGTCCGCCTCTTCGACGTGAACCTCCGGCAGAACTATTACACGACGCAGATCCTCCGCCGAAGCTGCGAGCAAGCCACAGCGGTGAAGCTCAACGAAACCGAAATGCCCATCGTCGCGGAACTGATGGCCCTCGCCATTCCCGCGTCCACGCCCGGCAGCGATCCCCTCGAACGCCAAGCCTACGCCCTGATGAAGAAGTTCGACCTCAAACTCATCGCCCTGACCCGGGGCCCGCGCGGCACCGTCCTGCTCACGCCGACCGCCCGCTTCGACGGCCCGCCGGTGACCTACGACCGCGAGCCCGAAGCCGACAGCGTCGGCGCCGGCGACGCCTGCGCCGCCGCGATCCTGCTCGGACTCGTGCAGCGCTGGCCGCTCGATAAGACGGTGAACGTGGCCAATCATATGGGTGCCTATGTCGCGTCAAGAAGTGGTGCGACGCCGGGGTTGCCGAAGGAGATTCTGGAGATGGTGAAGTGATTGGATACCTCGACCAAGCCCGATGATGAGGCTCTGCGAATCGTCGGGGTATTCTTCCACCTGCGATACCCCGAGGATTCGGTGGACCTCATCCCTCGGGCTTGGATGCACAGTCCATCATGGTGCGTCCGCGCCGAGCCTTGACGCACCCTACGCCACCACCTCCATTATCGGCTTCCCCCGCGTGATCGCCAGCGGCCGGCCTTCAGCGTCATGCACTTCCGTCTCGTGGTGAATCCCCAAGAGGTGATATACCGTCGCCGCCAGGTCGTCCGGCTTCACCGGGTTGCTCGCGGGGTACGCCCCGTGCTTGTCGCTCTCGCCGTACACGAACCCGCGCTTCACGCCGCCGCCGGCGAGCAGCGTCGTGTAGCACTGCGGCCAGTGGTCGCGGCTCTGGTTGCCGTTGATCTTCGGCGTCCGGCCGAATTCGCCCATCCAGATCACCAGCGTCGTGTCCAGCAGCCCGCGCTGCTCCAAATCCTCCAGCAGCGTCGGCAGCGTCTGCTCGGTGATGGGCAGGTGATAGTCCTCGATGATCGGGAACATGCGCGTGTTGTTGAAGCCGTGCGTGTCCCAGCCGCCCTGCGTGGTGCTTTGCCCGCCAATGTTGTTCGAGAAATAGGCGGTGACGAACTTCACGCCCGCCTCGACCAGCCTCCGCGCCAGCAGGCACGATTGCCCGTAGGTCGTCCGGCCGTAGGCGTCGCGCATCGCCTTCGGCTCCTTCGACAGGTCGAACGCCTGCCGGACGCGCGGCGAGTTGAGCATGGTCAGCGCCTTCTCGTAATAGCTGTCGAGCCCGCGGGCCTCGGCGGAGTAGTCGAGCATCCGGGCCTGTTGATCGATGAGCCGTTGAAGTTCGCGGCGACGCTCAAGACGATCGATCGAGAGATTGCTCGGCAGACTCAACTGCGGGAGCGAGAAGTCGGCCGCGTTGGGGTCGCTGCCGACGAAGAGCGGGTCATGCACCTTCCCGAGAAAACTCGCGTGCTGCCCCGGCGTGCGCGAGCCGTCGGCGATCACGTGCGGGAACGACACAAACGTCGGCAGTTCGCCGTTACCCGGCGGCGGCGCGAGCTTGTCGACGACGGAGCCGTAGGACGGGAAGAGGTCGATCGAATCGCGCAGCCGCTGGTCATCGGTGGCGGGCGCGCTGCCGGTCAGCGCGTAGTAGCCCGCCGAGTTGTGGTTGGTCATGGTGTGGGTCATGCTGCGGATCAGCGTGACCTTGTCCATCACCTTCGCGACCTTCGGCAGCTTCTCGCTGACGACGATTCCGGGGGCGCTCGACTTGATCGGCTTGTACGGCCCGCGAATCCCATCGGGCGCGTTGGGCTTCATGTCGAACATGTCGATGTGCGACGGCCCACCCCACTGGAACAGGAAGATCACCGACTTCGCCTTCGCGATCAGCTTCTCGGTCTGGGTCGCATCCGCCGCCCGCAGAATCGCGGGCATGTTCAGCCCGAGCAGGCCCAAGCCGCCGACCTTCAGCGCATGACGGCGCGAGAGCAACTGAAAGGATGAGCACGATGGATTGAACGCTTTCATGGATTACCTTCTGCGATCAAGCCCGATGATGAGGCTTTGCGAATCGTCGGGGTATTCTCCACAGTCATCCGCAATCCATACCCCGACGATTCGGCGGACCTCATCATCGGGCTTGAGGGGTCTGCATCACTCATCGCCGCAGCACGAACTCCTTCGCATTCAGCAGCCCCCACGCCACGTCTTCCAATCCGGTCCGACGATCCGTCGCCAGCGAAATCACCCGGAGTGCCGCTTGCGCCTCCGCATCCGATGGCGCCCGGCTTAGCGCCGACCAGTAAAGCGAGCCGACAATCTCTCCATCGCTGTGCTTCTCGCGCAGCATCGCGCCGATGCGGTTGTCCTCGGCGGTCAACAGCTCGTTGATCGCCTCGCCGCTGGTGAGCTCGAACGCCTGGCCCAGGGCGGTGTCGTTGGAGCGCTCGCACTCGCAGGTCATCAGCCGCGGCGGCTTGCCGAAGGTGCGCAGAAAGCGGTCGCCGGGCGATGGCCGCCTGTCGCGGTAGACAGCGGTGACGCCAGGAACCTGGGCCGCTCGATAACCCACCGGCACGCCGTTGAACGTCACCGGCGTCGCCAGGGCAGCGCTCATGGCGTCGAGCATCTGCTCGGCGGTGAGCCGGCGAACCACGGCATGCGAGAAGTTCAGTTCGTCTTCCTCGTTGTCCTTCGTCGGCCGCGAACTCAACTGGTAGGTGCGCGAATGGCAGATCACCCGCACCATGTGTCGCAGGTCGAACCTCGACCGCACGAAGTCGTCCGTCAGGGCCTTCAGCAGCGCGGGATTGCTCGGCGGGTTCGTGTCGCGGAAGTCGTCGATCGGGTCGACGATGCCCATGCCCATCACGTGGAACCAGATGCGGTTGACCTGGGCCGCGGCGAACCGGCTGTTCGCCGGGCTCGTCATCCATTCGGCCAGCGATTCCAGGGTATCGGTCTTGCCATCGACCTTCTTCTTGTCGCCCAGGTAAGCGGGCTTCATCACCCGGCCGTCGCCAGGGTGCTTCATCACGCTCTTCTCGTTCATCACGACGAGCTGCTCGCCGATGAACATCATCTTGTCGTTTTCATCCCGCCGGTCGTTGCGCACGATCTTGTAATCGATGGGTGCGAAGAACGCGGCGAAGCCGTAGTAATCGTTCTGCGTCCAGCGGTCGAAAGGGTGGTTGTGGCACTTGGCGCACTGCATGCGCGTGCCCAGGAAGAGCTGCGCCGCCGCCTCGGCGCGGACGTCGGCGGAGCGGTTCGCCCGGTAAAAATTCGCGGCGGGGTTTTCGTAGGTGCTGCCGCGGGCCGCGACGAGTTCGCTGATGAAGCGGTCGACCGGCTTGTTCTCCGCGATGCTCTGGCGGATCCACCCGTGAAACGCCCGCACGCCCTTGCTGTCGAGCACGCGCTCCTCGTTGCGCAGCAGGTCCGACCACTTCAGCGCCCAGTGATCGTTGAACTCGGGCCGGTCGAGCAGCGCGTCGATCATTCGCGCCCTCTTGCCGTTCCGCTCATCCCGCACAAACGCTTGCGCCTCCGCGCCGGTCGGCAGCACGCCGATCACATCGAGATAAACGCGGCGCAGAAACTCGCTGTCCCCGCTCACCGGCGACGGATTCATCCGCAGCGTCTTCAGCTTCGCATGCACCTGCTCATCGATGTAATTGCTCGCCGCCGGTGCCGACCATTGATAATCCGGCCGGGCCGGGACGAACGCGAGCCGCACCGCTTTCTGTCGGTCGTTGAAGCGGACGACCACCGTCGCCTCGCCGGGCTTGACGCGCTCGGCGAGGCCGGCCGGCGTCACCGATGCGTTCTGATTCGACAGCTCGAAGATGGCGAGCGACGTCACATCGCGGCGCGAGCCGTCGCTGAACGTGGCGTCGACTTTGAGCTGCACCGACGTGGCGGGTTCGATCAGCACGACCGCCGACGGCGACACGTCAATACTTTCGAGCCGCGGCGTCTTCGCCGCGCGGTCCTCGCCGCCGCCTGCGATCCACGCCTTGATGACCTCGTATTCCATCGAACCGACCGCGAACCGCCGGCCCCCTTCGTGCGCGGTTGCCGCCGTCGCTTTGCGTAGAAGCAAGCTGGTTTCGGGATGCGTGAGGTCGATGCGGCGGCCTTGCTGGTCGCGGGTGAGCTTGAGGAAATCGAACGCGGGGTCCTCGCCGCGCAGCGAGAGCTTGAACCCGCCCTTGCCGCTTAAGTTGCCGTGGCACGCCCCCGAGTTGCAGCCGGCTTTGGCGAGGACGGGCATGACGTGGTTGCGGAAAGTGATGCCATCGTCGGCGCGGGCGGCGTTCATCGACGCCATCGCGACGAAAACGCCGAGCAGCATCGGCATCATTCCATTGATACGTACCCGCAACGCCTGCATCACGGCATTGTAAGGCACGCAATGAGATCGATAACCGGAAATCTGGGTTGAGGTGACTTCACGCGCTGGTAAGTCCGAAGCATACCCCGACGATTCGCGGAGCCTCATCATCGGGCTTGGGAGTAGTGATTGGATCTTCAGTCTACTTTCCTGCCACCCAGCGCGCCTTATAAATCTTCGAGCTCGGGAAGATCATGTCCTTCTCACCCATGACGCGGACGCGGTCGGACCACCACGTCTGGCCCTCGGGATGCACGTAGGCGAGCAGCTTGCTCACCGGGTGGACGCTGACGCTCTTGATCTCGTCGCGGGTGCCGAGGATCTGGTCAGCGGCGAAGCGGCGGCGGTCGATGTCAAAACGCCACAGGCCGTGGGCGGTCGGCAGCAGCAACTCGGATTTGTCGGCGACGAGGTGCAGGTCGCTGCCATCGTCCTGCGGGAGCTTGAAGGTTTCTTCCATCTTGAGCGTCGCCTGCGGCGTCCGCCACGCGGCCAGCGAGTACATGCGCAGCTCGGTGTTGCCGATCGCCCAGAGCGCGCTGCGCTCCTTGTCCCACACGACGCCGCGAGCGCCGATCAGGGCCTGCTGAAAGATCGGGCGTTCCGTTCGCTTCAGGTCGTACACGTAAAGCGTGCCGGTACGTTCATCGCCGCTGACGATCGCGATGCGATTCTCCGGCAGCAGGTCGCCGGAGTAAGCCCGGCTGGGCATCACCATGGCGAACTCGGCCTTGCCGGTCTCGCGATCGACCAGCGCGACGCCGCCCTCCTTCGCCGCGATGATGAGCTTCTTGCCGCCATCGACCGGCTTGCATTCGGAGGTCATCACGAACGACGACTTCAGTTTCTTCGGCACCGATTCATCGTCGCGGGCCTTCCACGACCAGGTCTTGGTCGCGAGGATCGGCTGGCTCTTCCTGGCGGTGTCGTAGCTGAACGCGACGATGAAGACCTCCTCGCCGCTGGCGACGGCGAGTTCGTGCTTGGTGGCGGTGGCGGGCATCAGGTCGGGCGCTGCCTTGGGGACGCCGCCGGTCGTGGGCTGGGCACCCGCATCGCGCGGCCCCTGGTCCGGCAGGAGCATCACGCCGACAAAGGTCGCGGCGATCAGCGCGGTCGACAGGATGGGGCGAATGGACATGGCGAGCCTCCCTGGATCGGCGGAGCGAAACGGACAGGAACCCGCGCGCCGCCAATTGAATCCATCGGCCAAAAGCTGGGTCCGTGGGAGTTACGTGGGGAAAAAGCCAAGGCCGATAACGTGATGATAGGTGGTATCAGCGCGCTGATCTGCCGCATTCGGGGCAGGCAGATGCATGTCTACTGCCGCGCAGGTCGTAGCCGCATTTGACGCAGAGGCCCTTCCGCTGACGACGGGTTGCCAAGCCCCGCCAGTGTGATAACCAAGTCAAGGGAACAATCATCGACAGGCAGAGAAGAAGCCAGAAAGGAACATGCACGAAGACTTGCCAGGTCTCATCTTCGTTCCCGTACCGTTCAAGAACGACTAGGAGATTCTCGGAGGGGGTGTCGGGAAAACTTTCTGAAAATGGTATTGGAGCGCCGGGGCGATACGCCCAATAGATGTCGTCCGAAGGATAGGAGGCAAGGCTGCTAGCACCGCCAACCTGATAGTAGTAAGACAGTCCACTACGGGTCGTCACATAACGTCGAGAATGATCGTTATGAGCACCAAACACCCCATCGCTCACAAACTGAGCGCGAACCCACAGCGTCGCAACCGCAATTAACACGAATAGCGACACCAGTGCGAGCAAGTTGAAGAGCGCCCGGAGCACAGGTTGATGGTAACGAGAGGTGCGTGTTTCACATCGCCTGCGCGAGGGTTGACGTCGTCATGGTGCCCCCCGCCTCGCTTGCCGCCTCGCTCTCCATGTGGTTCGCGGCGTCAAGTGAGGCGGCGAGGCCGATGGCGAAGGCGGTGACGATCCAGCCGGTGCCGCCGGCGGAGAGCAGCGGGAGCGCGATGCCCTTGGTCGGGACGCTGCCGGTGACGACGGCGATGTTGATCGCGGCCTGGATGCCCAGCGTGGTGACGATGCCGAGGGCGACGAGGCGGGCGAACTTGTCGCGGCAGTCCTTGACGATCGACAGGCCGGTCCAGACGAGGGCGAGGTACAAGCCGATGACGAGGGCGGCGCCGGCGATGCCGGTTTCTTCGCAGATGTTGGCGAAGAGGAAATCGGAGGTGTCGGTCGGGAGGTAGCCGAACTTCTGGATGCCGTTGCCCAGGCCCTTGCCGAGCAAGCCGCCCTCGGCGAAGGCGGTCTGCGATTGAATGACCTGGTAACCGGCGCCGCGCGGGTCGCGCCAGGGATTGAGGAACGTGGTGAGGCGCTCGATGCGGTGCGGCTTGGAGATGACGGCGAAGATGGAAAGGCCGACGGCGGGCGGGATGAGCAGCGCCAGGTGCCAGAGGCGCGCACCCCCGGCGATGAGCAGCACGCCACCGACAACGGCGATGAGCGCGGCGGTGCCGAGGTCTTCGAGGACGATCAGGGCGCAGGCCGCACCGGTGAGCACCAGCGCCGGGAGCAGGCCCTTGAAGAAGGACGGCATCGCGTCGTGGCGAGCGGCGCACCACCAGGCGAGCACCAGCACCATGGCCCATTTGGTGAGTTCGCTCGGCTGGAAGTTGGTCTCGTAGCCACCGGCGCCGATGCGGAGCCAGCGCTTGGCGCCGTTGATCTCCAGCCCGACGCTGGGAATCATCGCGGCGATCACCAGCCCCAGCGAAATCACGAGCAGCCAGATGATCGGGTTCAGCGCCCAGCGGACGCGCATGGCGTAACGCAGGTTGACCCGGCTGGCGAGCAGCATGACGACGACGGCGATCACGGCGTGCAGCAGGTGCTTGCTGCGCAGGATCGACTTGAGGTCGAAGCCCGCACCCTGCCCGATCTGCATGTCGGCCGAGTGAACCGCGATGACGGCGAGCCCGAGGAAGGCGATGACGATGAGCTGAAGGATGTGGCCGGCGCGCAGCATGGGAGCAATATCGGTTGCCGGCGGGGGCGGGGTGCAAAATGGGAAATGACAAGCCCGATGATGAGGCCCTGCGAATCGTCGGGGTCCAGGTGGGTTGATCCAGCCTGATACCCCGACGATTCGCCGAGCCTCATCATCGGGCTTGGGGTGTTGAGTCACTTCATCTCATAATCGCCCGGCTTCGTGCCCTTCTTGTAGTTGCCGAAGCCGTAGGCGGTCGGCTTAAACTCGCCGACGAGGTCGACCTTGGTGCCGCCGGCGGGCACCTCGATGCCGAGCAGGTGGTACACGGCGTTGACGATCATCCGGCGGGTGCCATCGGCGACGAGGTCGGTGGCGGCGCCCATCGTGGTGGTGAACGCCTGGCCTTCCTTACCGTCGGGCAGCTTGTAGCTCTTGGTCCAGGCGACGGGCATGATCGGGTTGTTGCGCTTGTCGCCGGGCACGGCCTCATCTTGCGGGGTCATGCCGAAGAAGGGGTCGTCCTTGGCGCCGGGGCCCTTGCGCTTGGTGACTTCGCCGTAGACGAGCGGCTTGGAGTCGCCGGGGAGCGGGAGGCGGACGGTGTAGGTGTCGCTGGGGCCCCAGACGTCGCCGTCCTTGAGGCCGCGGAGGATCGGGTGGTCCTTGTTCTCGGGGACGAGCACGCCGCGGCAGGCCTCGGTCTTGTGGCCACCATGATGAGCGATCCAGGTCTCGCCGAGCACCAGCTTGCCGAAGCCCTGCTTCCACTCCTTCATCGCCGGGGCAGTCGCCGGCGGGTTGTAGCCCCAGTTGTAATATTCGTAGGTCTTGCCGAGCCCGTTGAACGAGTGCGTCGCGGTCCGCATGCCGACAACCGGCTTGCCGCTCTTGAGGTAATCATCGATTGGCTTCATCTGCTCGTCCGGCAGGTTGCGGAAGCGCAGGGCGACGATCATGAGGTCCGCGTCTTTCAGCGCGTCGGTGCCGGGGATGTTGGTCTGGTGGTCCGGCTTGATCTCGCCAGTCTTGGGATCGATCGGGAAGAGCACGGTGCACTTGAAGCCGTGGTGCTTGGAGAGGATCTTGCCGAGCTGCGGGAGCGCTTCCTCGGAGCGGTACTCATCGTCGCCGGCGATGAGGACGATGTGTTTGCCCTTACCGGGGCCTTCGCCGCCGGGGTAGACCACCCATTGATCAGCGCCATAAGCGGCGGCGGAGAACAGGAAAGTAAGAACGTAGGCCAGGCAGAACAGCGAGCTGATGCGCATGAGCAATCCTTTCAAGGTTCCAATCGTTGACGCCGCCGGACCCGCGGTTTCATCCATTCTAATGATTACGGCTGCGGCCCCGGGGATGGCGACTGGCTGCAAAATCATGGCGTGTGGGCCAAGGGAGCAAGGCGCCCTGCCGATACCGAGCGGGACGGGCATCTTGCTCCGCAGGCATGGGATGCAGGCACGTCGCCTTTCTCGCGCGACAATCCAAAAAAATGGATCAAAGGCCGCTGCTTTCATCCCCGGTGGCAACTTCTTCTTGACCGGCCCGCGAGTTGCCTGTAGTTTCATAAGGCTCGGCCCCGGCCACGCTAACTGTGGCCCCCGGCAGTGCAATACTGCCGGTCCCCACGAGGTATCAGCCCTCACCCCAAGGCGATTGAAGAGGAGAAGGTAGACCATGCGGATTTTCACGATGAAGCGTTCGGCGATGTTTCTGTCGGCGGCGATGATGCTGGGCGCGGCCCCGGCGCAGGCGGTGCCGCTGCTGGTGGGAAATCATTCGTTTGAGGTGCCGAGCTTCGCGAATGACCCGTTCGGCATCGGAGCGATTCTCCCGGCCGTGCCGATCGATCTCGTCGGCAGCATCGTCCCGGTGCCCGGTTTCCCGGATGTCGGGTTCGGCGCCGGCAACCTGCCGCTCTTCTTCGGCCAAGACCCGATCTGGCAAGGCAGCGGCCTCCAGGTCACTAACCCCCAGGCCCCGTTCCTGCCCGCGTTCGTCCCGGTGATCATCTTCCCGAACGTGCCGGCGAACCAAGGCGGCCACATCACCAACGCCGACGGCCTCCAACTGGGCGGCATCAACGCGCTGCCGACCGTCGGCATGTTCCAACTGCTCGCCGACGTTTATCAGGTGGGCGCGACCTACGCGATGACGACCGCGTTCGGCAACGCCCTGACCCAGGGACAGCAGCCCACGCCCGGCAGCGGCG
>Ga0163150_10000763_pt1 | contig 57982 bp, 34 predicted proteins | sample OliLakLV19P2IB_FD_148628 | JGI IMG/M metagenome (GOLD analysis project Ga0163150, IMG submission 148628) | Freshwater microbial mat bacterial communities from Lake Vanda, McMurdo Dry Valleys, Antarctica - Oligotrophic Lake LV.19.P2.IB | ecosystem: Environmental > Aquatic > Freshwater > Lake >...
GGAAGCCAGCTTGTTCCATCTTCGCTGATCGCGCCGCCGGGGACGATGAAGTGGACATGGGGATGATAGCTTATATCTCTTCCCCAAGTGTGCAGCACTCCCGTCATCCCCAACTTCGATGAACCGATATACTTCGGATCTTTGGCGAGTTTGACCATCGTTTTATAAGCTGCATCGAAGAGTGCTTTATAGCATTCCCTCGGATGCGATCGAACAAACGATCGAAACTCGGCTGGGTAAGAGCTTGGGGACACCCACAAAATGCCATTTAGATGATTTTATGGATTCGAATTGACGACAATCCCCTCCGATTGCGCGTGTCCCCATGGATTCTCCGTTTCTCATCCGAAACGGCCTGCAAAACTTCTGCATCTGCGACTTGTAAATTTGCTCGAGCCGATTTCAATTCAAGCTCGTAGTCTGCGGCTTCGAGTTGAAAGAGCAACTGCTCTTCTTCGACGCGCTGGCCGATTTCGACATGCCGACTTAGAATTTTTCCGCCGACTCGAAAGGCCATGTCGATTTCGTGCCTAGCCCGAACCACGCCCGTTAATGACTGTTGAACTGCCGGTGAACTCTTTGTCCCGACGACAAAGATTCGAACGGGTGTCTCCAACTCTTGAATTGTCGTTTCTTGAGAAGTTGGAGTATCGGATTGTTGTGCTCGCCAAGCTGATGCACCGAGCGCTCCTCCGATGCCCAGTCCAACGACACTGGTTATTATCGATACTACGTAAAATCGCCGTGATGGCATGTTGCTAAACCTTAATTGAGTAAGCTGTCACTATTTGACACCGCGCCATTTTCTGGCAAAAAAAAGTTGCATTGAAACTACGCTGATAAAATCTCTACGGATGCTTGAAATCGGACAGTGAGCTTGGCTCGCAGTTCGTCCATCATTTGATTGTGCTCGTCGAATACGAGGAGCGGCTTCCAGTCGAAGCCGTTCATCAGCGTATAGCAATGATGACGGATTGCCTTGGGAGCATCGGGGATTCCCAACGAAGCCAACGATGGACTCGTCGCGGCAAGGACTTGGCTGCCGTAATTCAGCGACCAAAAGCCGAAAATCATCTCTTCGGCAGAGAGTCCATCGCGCAATTTTAGATCGCCGTGAACGACTCCATCTCGGACGATCCCTGCCACGACTCCCATGCAGCGCGATTCACAATGCCTAATCAAATCCTGGCGTTTGGTCGACGACTTGTCCCAAATCGTGCTGTTGCGAATCCATTCCTCGATCGCAAAATGATCGCGATATTGCTGAGTATATAGTTCGCACGCCGCCCCAATCCCCATCAGCCGTATTCGCGACTTTGTGCTGAGCATCGAAGCCGCCTCGAAAATCTGGAAGCGAAGCTCCATCGATTCGATGGCTAGGGCAAGCACGATCTCTTCTTTGTTTGGAAAGTGATTGTAGAGCGTCCCTTTGGCATACTCCATCAGCCCCGCCAATCGGTCCATACTCAGCGCTTGATACCCTTCGCGCAGCAGAATCGGACGGGCCAGCATAAGTATCTGAGCCTCCCGATCCTGAACTTCTCGCTGTTTCCGTGTTTGCGTAGCCATGTCGTCAATTATTGACGCTGCGTCAGTAATTGTCAAGCGTAGTTTAGCTCCCGCTCGCTCACTTTCGGGGATATCACTGCCATTCACCGTCCGAACAGCGCTGGTTTTCTGTTCGGGTTACTCGGTTTGAAATTGACGGCTCGCCGTGCATTGTCGTCACTCACGACGCCATCACGCCGCGGAAACTAGCTGAATTCAAAGTGCAAGAAGCTAATCGACTACTGCAACTTCAAGCTACGACGGACGGATTGACTGGAATCGCCAACCGAAGGTGTTTCGACCGCACGCTTCAGCAAGAATGGAAGCAGCATCACCGAACTCAATCGCTGTTTTCCCTTGCTATGGTCGATGTCGATTGCTTCAAGCAGTTTAACGACCAACATGGACATTTGGCTGGCGACGATTGCCTCAAGGCAGTGGCTAAGACCATACAGTCGAGCCTGCAGCGCCCCGGTGATCTCGTCGCCCGCTTCGGCGGTGAGGAGTTTGTCATCGTACTTCCAAACACAGACCGGGCAGGGGCAGAGGTTGTTTTTGAATCCATTCTGTACAGCGTTCGCAGTATGGCGATCCCGCATCTCTCCTCGAACGTTCGTGGAGGCATCGTGACTGTGAGCATTGGGTTTGTGACAGCGATACCGGACGAAAACGACTCGCCCTCCGACTTCCTGCACTGCGCTGACCAAGCACTGTATAGAGCGAAGGCCAATGGTCGTGACCAAGTGATCTGTTTCGAGGAGAAATCGGCCCCGTCCTATTCGCATTCATAAACCCGGCTCAATGACGGTGTGACAGTAAGACGGGTATGGTTTGAACACGAACGATACGCGGGTTTTGCTTGCCGAAGTGCTGAGGGCCGACAAATGAACGAACATCAAAAAGTATCCGTTCCCCTATGGTTTTGGGCGATCGCGGCAGTCGCGCTGCTGTGGAATATTATGGGATGCCTAATTCTGCTGTCTGAGGTCTTCGCACAGGAAGCGATGATGGAGTCGATGACGGACGAGCAAAAGGAGTGGTCTCGTTCGACCCCCAGTTGGATTTACTTTGTCTTCGCGATTTCCGTGAGCGCTGGCGTTGCTGGAAGCATCTGCTTGCTGATGCGGAAAAGATTGTCTGTTCAATTGTTCACGGTTAGTTTCGTTGCCGTGTTGATTCAGATGGTATACACAATGTTGATTGCCGGAGGCTTGCAGGTCATGGGGCAATCTGGCGCGGTGATGCCGGCGGTAGTTATCATGTTGTCGATTGCTTGGCTATTGTTCTCGCTGTATTCCAAAGGCAAAGGATGGCTGGTTCCATATGCCAGAGCGTCGGCGTGATCTAAACTCTGCTTGTCAGGGAATTTCTTCTTGGTTGGGCTCTGTTTGCTAAGGAACGATTGAACTGCGTGCTGGCATAATTCTTGCAGAAACGCAGAGAGGTTCAGCGCGTTGCATTGTGATTAGGCTAGCTTGCTGAGTCGACGTAGTAGCCATTCGAGGGATAAGGCGGTACCGATCAAAGCCATCAGCGTCCCCATGAGTCGTTGTTGGAACTGTCGATCAGGAGCACCAGGCAAGAAATTCACTTGTTCTCGAGGAGCAATCATCGAAACGATGCGCATCGTCGACTCGCCGCTAGTTCGTTGATCGGTTATCGATTGATTTTTCATACTTGGATCGGATTGTGTCGTTGTTTCCGAAACAGGCTCACTAGCATTGGCCAGACTCGGCAAGTATGCGCCGCCCGTTTTTTCGGCCAACTCGGTCAAGAGGCGATCATTGCGCTGCGGCCGCTGAATTTCTCGCGTTGGAACACGTACGGTCACCTGTTGGCTTAGGACTTGCCGGTCCGATAAATTTCCGATTGGTAACCGGACTTCGTATGAACCTGTCTGCTTCGCCAAGAATGTTGCCACATACGTTCCTAATTGGTTGACGTCCTGCAATGGCATGAGTTCTAACGGCGCATTGCGACCGGACGGATCGTACAATCGAGCTGTCGCGTTGGGCAAGATAAGCGGCTGGAATTGTTCGTCTCGCAAGACTGCGCGAACATTGATCTGTTCACCCACAAGGGCTTGTTGTTTATCAAGCAGCAGCATCCCGCGATCGGAATCGCGCAAGAGTCGCGATTGCGAAACCCATCGAATGAGTTTGGTGTAATACGTATCAAAATAGTCATCGCTAAGCTGCCTCATCCGCCACATCTCGCCGCTTCCTTGAAACGCGACTCGACCAGCACCATAAAACTGCGTTGCCAAATAGACGGGGAGTTTGCCATCGAAGGATGTGGCCGGATCTGAAAAATAGGCTAGCGGAAGCGCGCCCGGTTTTGGTTCGTAGCTGGCGTAAAAACTATAGACGCCTGAAAAGTTGCTCCATGCAGCCTGGCTTGTTTCCGCGTCGTTGGTGATTTGAATAAAGTCCATGCCGCGAGCATTGTCGGTGAATTTTAAAGGCCAAATCGTCTCGCTCTCGAATCGTCCCATCGATACCAGTCGCGTTCCACGACCATTGAGCACGACTGGTGATAGATTCCGAAGGATTTCAGCGCGACGATCACCGTTCCCACTCGTTCCTGTCCATTGCGGCGAAGCGACGGGACCTAAGATCGAAATCAGTCCGCCGGCTTGTTGCGAAACCCATTTTTCGAGGGCTTCGATCTGGGGTACTGAAAGAGCCATCCAATCGGCATCAAACGCGATCACGCAATCATACTCGGACAATTCCAGCTGCGATTTGGGAAAATCGGTCAATAGCTTATTGGCTTCTTGCGACATCCCAGGACCTCCGGTTTGCAAGAAAACATGCGACTGGACGGTCTTATCACGAAACAAAAGGTTGCGGACAAATTGATATTCGCGAGTCGGACCACCGGCGATGATGAGCACGGTTGAGCGAGGCTCAACGACTCGAACTTCCGCATCGAGACTGTTGTCCTGGGTATTGGTGTCTTGCGAAGGTGGGAGCAGTTTCACGTCATAGAGCCACGAACCAATCTCGCGAGGCACCACATCGAAGCTGACGGGCTTCAATTCTTCATCGCTTCCAAGTTCGATTTGAATCTCTTCTTCGATGGCTAAATTTTCGCTCGAGCCGCCTGCGGAACGGCGTCGGATTTGGATCGAACACTTTTTACCCGCTAAGCCGGTAGCTTGTACCAATGCCGTGATTCGAAATCGATCGCCAGGATAGACTCGTTTAGGTGCTTCGAGATCGACAAGCCGAACGTTGATAGGATCGTTTGGATCGCCGAGTCCGATCGCAAAGATGGGGATGTTCGACGACAAGGCCATCGATGCGGCAGCAACAGGATCGACCCCTGAATTGCTTTGCCCGTCGGTGAGGATAACAATCCCCGACAAAGGCGTTCCTCGCTCTTGCTCGACAATCGATTGAATAGCGTCGCCCAATCGTGTCTCGACGCCCGAGGCCATCAACAACGTGGGCCAATCGATTTGCTCCGGTCCTTTGGCTTCATTTCCAACAGTATTTATTGCCGGTTTGGGCCCCGAATCTTGAGCGAGTTGTTTTGTCGTCGCATCGAGTTCGTCGAGATTAGGTTCTTCAAACGCCCATAAACTTCCGACTGGATAGTACGAGCCACGCAGGGTTGCGGTACCAACAATCGCAATTGCCGCAACGACCGCTACAACACTCAAAAGCGCGACGTATGGCCAAGCCGGGGCTTTCGAACCGGTGACTCGAGCGCCCATCGCAATCACCAGCCCCAACAATGCCACGCCTCCAAAAATTGTACCACCCCAAACGACTCGGCTCAGTGTTTTCCAAAGGGCCGTCGAACTGCGACTGGCTTCACTATCGCTCTGTTGGCTCTTTTTCGGTTTGGAAAACGAAGCGATCAAAGCGGGTCGTTGCGTCTGATCAAATCGATAGATCGACACATCATGAAGTGCTTGCAATTGGTGGAGCACGGGCGATTTCGAAAAGAATTCGATCACAGTCTCCATGCGGTTCTTGGCACCTGCGGCGGTTGGAATATTCTCCATCGGCAGCGACATGCTCAACGATGTATCGACAAGAATGGCAAGCCGCGAAGGACGCACTAAGCGTTGTTCTGACCGCTTTTGTAGATCAAAGAAGAACACCGCGATGCCGCAAAGAGCTGTGATTCTCAGCAATAAAAGTGCCCAGCCCAAACTTCGCGGCAACTCGATCCAGTCGCGACGATACCAATAGATCGCGTAACTCAAAATTGCGATCAAGACCAAAGCCAGCACGATCCAATGCCACCATTGATCCAATGTTTGCAGTCGCATCCACTCATAAAACTCGCGTGTGTCGCTCATGGTGTTGCCCTTGCGACAGCAGGACTCGACAAGTGATAACTGGCGCTCCAAGCTAGGAATTGTTCGAGCATCAACAGGCCAAGCAGCATCGCTAAAAGCATTCCTTGTCGATTGGTCAGTCCAGCCAACGCGGTGGTAGAAGCAAGCGAATCTGCTTCGCGATATTTGGCTTCCGTTGGTCTTAGTCCAGCCAACAAATCGGCGGAAGAAATCTTTTTTAATTCACCTTCGGCAAACGGAGCATTCCTGGCGAAATTCTTGACGACACGTATCCCTTGGAGCGTCGTATTCCAAACTTCGGTAACACCTGGCGATAGAAAGGATCGAAACTGTTCTTCACTCTGCACCGTCGGATCGGCAAATAAGTTGACATCCAACATCGGTTCAGCGACCGGTCTCGCGGTGACCGAAAGCAGTGAACGCCCAATACCACGACCGTTTGCGCCCAATAGTATTTCGACTTCGGGCGTCATATCTCGCGACGAAAATTTCCAATCGATGGGTGTACCTACGATCGCCGATGTTTCCTTCCATCGAAACGATGCGAGATATCCCATCGTTTTGAGCATCGTGACAACGAACGTTGGATCCTGTGGCCAATTCGTCCATTCGGGGTCCAGCGCCGTAGCTAAGACAACCACGCGTCCTTGACCGAATGCGCGATCCACCATCAGCGGGGCACCGTCGCGAAGCGTCGCAATTGGTTGCCAGAGCGGCGTCACTGATTCACCAGGAAGTCGCGATGCCTCCGTTTTGTCGTAATCCAATCGGACGTAACGAGAAACGCGTACCAATTGAAATGGAGAATTGCTTAAGCCGAGCAATGACGCGAAGACTGGATGGCGTCCAGCGATAATATCTGGACTAGCAGCTCCGTCCTCGGACAAGGGCAACGTAACGACGCCTTCAATACTCAGCGGCAATAGTCCTTCGCCTTGTCGATACCAGTCGCGATTGTACCGATCGTAGTCTGCATTGGTAAGCGATCCGCCAAGGGCGATCGCCAGCCCGCCTCCGTTGCGAACGTACGTTTCCAAATTGCTAAGAGCTCGCGATTCGATTGCTCGAACGTTTAACAGAACGATGGCGGCGTACGATTCAAGCATTTCTGGCGATGCATCCCGCAGAAAGGCAGGCTCTTTTGCAACCGGTGTCCAACCGGTGCGTGTCATCCCACCTGGATTTAAAGCAGCATTCAAAAAAAACAATCCCCGACGATTCTCGTCGCCATCGACGACCAGCAACTGTTGGCTTGCAACAATTTCCAGCGCAGACGCAATGCTGTTGTCGTCTAACAGTGGATCGTCCGGAAGTGTTGCTTGTACGACATGCGAACCGACCGAAGAAAATACAATCTGCACTCGCCGCGCAATCGTCTCGCCAGGACCGATCGAGTCGATGACGACGGGTGGCAACTGCGTTTCATTCCCCGAAGCGAATCGATCGGGTCGAGGGGTCGTCTTTTCGCCATCGAATTCGAATAGCTTCACCGCGACATTTACATTGCGTAGCGTGGTTGCTCCTGGATTTCGCAATTCGAGTTTCATCATCACTGGAACGCCCGCCGCAAGTATTTCTTGATCCGGTTCCAACGAAACCAAACCAAGATTTTCGTGAGCCATTGGAGAACAATCGACGAGACTCAACTCGGCTTGCAAAGCTTTCAAGGGTTCTAGGGCGCTCCGAATCTCCTGACTCTGCCGCCAATCTTTGTCGCGGAAATCGCTGACGATATAGACTTGGGCCTTTTCGCTCGACGCATTTCGAATCAAGGAAAGGACGATTTGAATGGCACCGATCGGTGAGATGTCGAGCACCAGCGGAGTCGTGTTGTTGAGTCGATCTAAAAGACTGGCTGGATTCGTTGGAACGGTTCGCGATAAAATATCGGCTACGGTATCGGCAGAAACAGCTTTGGTTGAAAGTGCAACTGCCGTTTCCGATTTCGAAGCATCCGACGGCTTCTTGGGTACCAAATTCATCGCACGGCTATATCGCAAAATAGTGACTTGATGCGATCCTTGCTCGTCGGCTACCGATTGAAGCAAGCCAGCGATGGCCCGCAAGCCGGATTGATAAGCCGTGGTTCCTTGCGACGAGTCACCCATCGACATGCTGTCATCCAGCACCACATAGTGGTGCGTCACTGACTGGCCAAAGATCGAAAGCCATCGAGAACTGCTGACCCACTGTGCGAGCATAGCGACCAGGACTGCCATTACGGCCATTCGCGAAAGCAGCAACAGCAATTGCTTCATCCAAACCCAGCGTTTGTGTTTGCGATAGCTTTCGAGCAAGAACTCCATGGCCGCCCATCGCTGTCTGCGATGGCGCAGTAAATTGATCAAGTGGACCAACAAAGGCACCACGACCAATAGGAATCCCCAAGCTAGCGGTTGAAAAACAAATTGCATCCCGACAGTTCACTCCAGCAATTAGCGTTTGCGCATATGAGCCATTCGCGACGCCAGGAAAGCCGTCAGCGTCGCGTCCATAGGTTGGCTAGTTCGAGTAAGTTGATAATCAATTTTATACGTTGCGCAGGCTCGGCGAATTCGATCGAGAAACCGTTGCAATGACTCCAAGTATCCTTCGCGCAGCGCACGTGGGTTGCACGCCAAAGTATCCATCGCTTCCATCCCTTCAAAGCGTGTCGGATCGTTGAAGGGGAAATCGAGTTCATCATCGTCCATCACATGGAATACCAAGCAATCATGCCCGGATTGTCTCAAGGCTGCCAGCCCCTTCAAGGTCGATTCATCGGCACCGAGAAAATCGGTGATCAGAATCATAAGACAACGACGAGGATAGCTTTCCTGCACCTGTCGGAAAATCGCTCGTAGATCGGTTTTTTCTGTCGGTGACTGTTGCTCTAAGGCACTGTAAATCGATTGCAAGTGTTTGCGACTGGATCGCCAGGGCAATTTAGTTCGAATTTTCGTATCGAAAACCGCTAGCCCTACGGCGTCCTGCTGGCGAAGTGCGAGATAAGCCAGGCTAGCCGCAACGGTCGCCGCATAATCGAATTTGTTCAGCGGGCCTCGACCGTAAACCATGCTCTCCGAGGCATCGACCAGAAGCGTGCACCGGAGATTCGTGTCCTCTTCGTACTGCTTGATGTAGAGTCGATCCTGGCGTCCCCAGACTTTCCAGTCGATGTGTCGAAGGTCGTCTCCGGGCACATACTGTCGATGCTGGACGAACTCGACCGATTGCCCGAAGTACGGACTGCGATGCATTCCCGATAGAAACCCATCGACGATCCGCTGAGCTCGAAGCTCCATCGGCGCGATGCGTCGAATCGCTTCAGGATGCAAATATTTTTTGGAATCGGGCATCGCGGAGCAGTTCGTCTTGTTCGGTTGGCGTGTTTTCTATAATACGATCGATGATGTCGTCGCTTCGAAGGCCATCGCTCTCGGCAGCGAAATTAACGTTGATCCGATGTCGCAGGACCGGCTTGGCCAGAAACTGTATATCTTGCGGGTCGACATGCGAACGACCGAGCAAAGCGGCGCGGGCTTTTGCTCCTATGATTAAAAACTGCACGGCTCTCGGACCAGCTCCCCAGCCTACTTGCTCTCGGACGAAATCAGGAACGCCCGGTTGTGTTACGCGTGTCTGTCGGACAATGGCCAGCGCGTACCGTATAACATTTTCAGCAACTTCGATACTTCGGACGAAATTTTGAAGGTGAATAATCTCAGGTCCCGAAATAATACTGTCAACCCGATCTTGAACGATTCCGGTTGTTCGTCGTGCGACTTCGAACTCTTCCTCGAAATTTGGATAGTCGACCATGATTTTAAACATGAACCGATCTTGCTGAGCTTCGGGAAGCGGATAGGTTCCTTCTTGCTCAAGCGGGTTTTGAGTGGCGAGCACGAAAAAGGGATCGGATAGTTCGTGCCGCTGTCGACCGACGGTGATTTGCCTTTCTTGCATAGCTTCCAACAAGGCGGCTTGTGTCTTCGGCGGCGTTCGATTGATTTCATCCGCCAATATGACGCTGGCAAAGAGCGGACCTTCCATGAAGCGACGCTCGCGCGCACCTGTCGTTTTGTTTTCCTCGATGACTTCCGTCCCAGTGATGTCGGCCGGCATGAGGTCGGGTGTGAACTGAATTCGGCTGAATGACAAATTCATCGTCCGAGCCAACGAGCTAATCATCAGTGTCTTGGCTAAGCCGGGTACACCTTCTAATAGGCAGTGCCCGCGACTGAAGATCCCAATCAGAAGCTGCTCAATAACTTCCTGTTGTCCAACGATCGTCTTGGATATTTGTTCGAGAATCTGTTTGCGAGCGATTTGTATTCGATCGAGATCTTGATGGCTATTTGCCGTTGTGGTCATCCAGTTTCAGTCCTCGTTAGCGGGCTCTTTGTGCGTCCAACTGCTGCTGGATGCTTTTCTCGGGAGCAAATAGATCTCCTTGAAGGCCAGATTGTAGACGTTCCAGCCATTCTTTGGGGGCCCCTTTTTCTAATTGTGTTTGATCCAGCTTCCCAATGACTTTCGTCTCTTCGTTTTCTGGTTCTTTTTCCGCGGTTGAATCGTCGCTCCATACAACGTGCAATTCTGAACCACGATACTGCAAATCCAATTCGGGTTGCCCCATCTTGACGCAGCTTTGAAATTCAATCCCGCCGCGAATGGCATCGAGATAATCGTTGGAATAGATCAATTGGCCCGTTCGAAGATCGAGAATTGCAACCGATCCGGCTTCGGCAATGTATCCGTCGACTTTAAACTTGAGCAAACGTGTGAACATAACGCCCGGTGTCGTCCGCACTTGACTGACTGGAAATCGGTAATCGTTCAACACAACCGGATTTTTCCAGAGCGGATGTCCATCGTTCGCATCCAATGCGATGGCTGGACCACGACACTTGTGGTGACCATCGACATCTTCCAGTTTGACGAACTCTTGCTGGAATTGCAGCGAATCTGTCAACACTAAAATCGATTCGCCAAACCTCTCGAGGGCTAAGCGTTTAAGAGCGGTTTTAGGCGGCAAGTCTATTTGGGAAGTCGACTCCTTTCCGGTTCGCAAATTCCAAAATGAAAGCTCGCCATTCGATTCCCAGGCAACTAAACATTCTTGTTCGCAGACATCGGCTTTCATGTTCTTTGAGAAATCGCGTTCGAGGATCGTTTCACCGGTAAAAGCATCCCAAAGTTTGAAAACAATGCGTTTGCCATCGTTCTTTTTTTCATACGTGCTCAGGATATTTCGTCCGGCACTGCACCAAACTTCCGAATCGTCTTCCCATTTTTCTTTTGAGATCAAGCGACCATCTCGGGAATCGACGATCCAGCGCGTGGTGTTTTCGCGATCTAGAATAGCAAGTTGGAAACCGTCTTGTACCATTGTCGGCAGCGCACCGATTCCGGTCCGTATCCAGCGTTTTCCTTCGGTACGAGGATCGAGTGAAAAAACCGAGTTATTGATCGTGGTCGCTACGACTACTCCGGTACGAGTAGCCGGTCCCACCACGAAACCCTTCCGGTTCTTCGGTCGCATCTCGCCCCATGGTTTCTCAATCATATTCGGTTGGAATGCGCGACCTTGTTGACCGAATCCACCATTGCGGTTCTGCAATTGAGTCTCAGAAGAAGATCGGCCAAGCGGTATGCGCCACATAATATTTTCCAGCATCGCTCGAACCGCGATTTCGTCTGGCTCCGAGGCACGCAGCGTATCCATTGCGATCAATTCACCTTGTGTCTCGATGATTGCGATGCTGTCGACAAAGTGTGCGGTCGGTGGCGAGACGCCATCGGGACGGATTTGAAGGGTGGCCGAAAGACGTTGGCGTCCCGACGGGCTCGTCAATTCGATCAAGTCAGGCAACACGATCACCGACCAGTTTTCTAGGGCATCTCCAACGCGTTGCTTAACGGTACAGATCGGACGACTATACTCTGTTTGTAATGGTCTTTCTGCGCGTATCACCTCGACCTTCGCTTTTCCACTGGGCCAAGCTTTTACTCCGTTCAAATAACGATCGAAGTCATTGATATCGGGGACTTCGATGCTTGGAAGTCGATGTATGCCATCGCGAATAGAATCTGGAACGGCAGGCTGGCTTCGCACGTCGGTGAGCGGTTGCTTCAGTCGGTTTGCAATGGCTAACGACGTTGTCCATCGCCCGGCATTGTTGTATATCTCGAAACGCAATCGGTCGGCTTCGCGCGCAAGCGTTTCGCTGATCGATGACCGACGTGGACTTGCTTCTGCCGGATCGTCGCTTTTTCTAAGTCCATTGACGGCGACATCGATGACCTCTTCAATCGTCTGTTCGGCAAGCAGCGATTCTTGCTCCTTAAAAACGGCGTTGGCGTCATCGATTCGAAGTTTACTTGCCATAGGCATCCAACGAAAAACGTCAGAACGTCGATAATGGTCAAGTGTTCGTCGCGACTTTTCTAGCGATGTCAGCTTGGGTTGAACAAGTTGTTCGATCACCGTTCGATCGGCAACCGAGGCTCCACTGTAGATCTGCGATAATCGAGCGGCGATCCAGATTTCTTGTCGTACCAGCAACTGCGGTTCGGGTTCAATCGTTTCCTGAACCATTGACACGTAGTTGCTCCCCTCCGAGTTAAAATCGGACAGTTCGAGCAGTCTCTTGGTTGCCTCGATATGCTTTGCTTGGCGCAACAGACCGTCGATCAAGAGCGTCAGATATTCAGATTTCTCTGGACCCGAGCTGACCAATTCTTCAAATCCCGAAATACGCGGCGCGAATCGCGAAAAGTCTTCTCGAAGTGCCATCATCGCTATCTCGCCCAACAATAATTTTACTTCCGGATCGTCTCGATTTTTAGAGTAGGCTGCTTCGACCGAATCGAGGGCTTCGGAAATCTTTCCTTCAGCCAGCAAGATTTTACCGCGACGTTGCATTGCACCGGCCGAGTTCTCTCCTTGCGCGAATTCAAGATCGATTTGAGCTCGCAAACGATCGCGAATCGTATAAGCGGTTAAATCGACAGGACTCAGCGATATGAGTTGATCGGCAGTTGCTACAAGATTCCCGAGCGGTTCCTTGACTCGCATTCGATCGACAATGGCACCCGACTCAAAATCGATTTCGAGAATCTCCTGGCTCGTCATCGGCAAAAAGAACCGATTGCCATTGCGGACTCCTCGACCTGCCACTCGCCCGATATGGGCAAGCGAAGTTGGTTTGTCCCAGACGTTCTTTCCAGTTTGGGCATCAATGCAATTCAACGCTTGATCGTTTACCAACAGTACCCGACCATTCCAACCGGCTCCAACATAAAGCGAGTTGCTTTTCGGAATTTCCCAAAGCGTCCGACCATCGAAAAGATCTACAGCGTAGACCGTTCCACTATCGCTGGGGGCATGCACGACGCAGTTGTCGAGAATCAGAGCTGCCGAATCGACCGATCGCAGACGATACGGATGGGACTCGCTAAATGGATTACCGCCCCAGGCATTGAATTGATTGAATGAGACGGCATCATGATCGAGTTGGTATCGATGCGCCCATCGCAAGTTGCGTGTCCCCAGATCAACTGCAACCAACTGACCGCTCAGCGTCGGACAGATAGCACATCCAGCGGCAACGGATGGGCTGCATGCCATGCTTCGTCGAATCGGATCGAGTGCAAGCGTCACTTGATTAGCGACCAGTTGCTGCCCCCAAAGCAGATGTCCGTCGGTTGGAGCTAAGGAGAAAAGATAGACTTCGCCATTGAGTTCGCCCAAGATCAGCAGCTCGGATTCATGAGCGACAGGTGGCCCTAAGAATAAAACGCCCGCAAACGACGGTTCAGAAAGCCCCGTTTCACCACCAACCTCCCAAATCAATTTTCCCTGCGCTTCGACCGACCACGCTTGCAAAACATTAAAGGACTTTCTGCCGCTCGGACGGAACACGTTAGCATTGATTCCTAACCGTAAACTTTCGGACGCATCGCTCGACGGCATTTCCGTCAAGCTGTAGACGTTTCGTCCATCGGAGGCGAGTTGCCCTGATGCAGCCTCTCCCCAAATGCGACGTGCAACGTACTCGGGAATAGCTTGATTCTCGCGATTGAAATCGCGATTCTGCATCCGATCAAGACTAAGGTCGTATGGAATACGATTGAAGCTACCCGTCCAATCGACTTTGCCGGTTTTCAGATGAATTGCATTGATGCGCTGATCGTAGGTCATCATCAAAACCCACGGATGCACGATGATCGGAACTCGCGATGGGATGATGGCGATATTTCGATCATCGCTTTTTTGTTTTACTGTCTTGGCGGCTGCCGCTTCAAGTTGGTCGGACTCGTGCATCGGAAAAATCCAATTGACCAACGGCAATGGAACGCCAGCCGGTGTATCGGCATTCCGGTCGAGCAATCCGCCGATCCAATAGGGTTGCGTTTCCTTCCGCTGGGTTGCGGAATACTCGCCTAGAGAAATTGAATCAAGCAAGATTTGAACGTCGGTCGTCATCGTCAATCGCTTGTTCCGCCATTCTAACGATGCTTTTGGAAAAAACTTCCGAGCGGTTGTTAGGCTTTCTAAAGCGAATGTCGTTTGATTGGCTGCTTTCCAGCAAGCCGCCGACAATACGAAACCGCTTACTCCAAAGCGATCGCGAGCACGCGATTGCAGCATCAATTGATCGAGGATAACCGCCGCGTCCATCGGTAGTCCGCGACCAATCTTCGATTCGGCACACAGCCACATCGCTTCCCGTCCGGCGGTCGTACTTGCGTAGAGGCGACTGAGTTGCTCAATCGCTGGCCAGTCGCCCTCGGCGATCGCGGTATTCAGCGTCTGTTGAGACGCAGCGCCGTACCTTAACTCGAAAACTTTTGCACCGGCGTCCGGCAGATCATTCAATAGTTTCAGGGCAGCTTCGCGAACGGAACCTTTTGTAAGCGGGGTTGGATCGACGTCGGTAAAATAATCTTGGCTCGCGAAATCGTTGCCTCCCGGCGCGTTCGATTCTAAGCCTAACACCATTCCGATCGCGAGCGTCGCTTCACTCCAAGATTCCGATTGAATCAATGTTTTGGCTTGCGAAAGAAGTTGCTCGATTTCTCGCGGCGGTTGAATGAGGCTCCCTTCTAATGTCGCTTCCTGACGGACCCCCAATCCTTGGCCCATGGAACTTGTCGCCAAGCCAGCCAGAAGGACGGCGAAAGAAGAGACAATCGCCAATTTTTGTCGCGAGCATTTCGCGAACTGAGTTTGAAGACGTCCTGGGGAGTCAGACAAGTGTAAAATCCTTCTTGGATAGAACTTCCGTGGCGATTCGACTTCGTTCGTCGAGCTCGTTTGTCAATTTAGGGACATTGTACGGGGGCGAACATGCCTTTGGCTACAACCCGCTAATCCCGATTGCCCCAAAAACCGCAACTTTGCTACCAATCGCCAGCTATACTTCTGCTTTGTCAGGGCTAAAACGCTTGATTACGAAAGTGGCGTAAGCTTCCAGCTTGCGTACACACTCCCCCGAACAAAGCCTTGTCTGAAAGCCTGACCCACTTTTAAAGCACCAGAATGCACCGCGCGAGTCCCAAAAAATTTTGTCCACCAAAATTCCATCGATGCAATTGAAACGAGTCATTCAGACTTTCAAAGCTCCGCAGCAATGGACCAACACTCCTCCGGGCCTTGGCGACTTTGTGCGAGGGATTTGCTACCTTCATGAAATACTTCAGGGAAGCGGCATTGAATTGCGGGTCGATGTTAGCCAAACTGAATTTGTCGATCTGATCGAACAGTCACCATCCTTCTTCTGGATCGGCGCCAAGCAGTCGATTGCAAACGCCGAAGAACATTTTATCGATCATCCCGCCGCATTCGACCGGCTGAAGGAGTTCTTCGAGTCTGACGAAACCGAATTCTATATTTCCACCAATATCGGCAATTGGGATCGAGTTGAAATTCCCGAGAAGACTCTCCAATTCGCTCGCAATTTTTTCGCCTTTACTCCGCACGTCGAGCATCTCAATGCGAACCAGCTTGCGTCGAAGGAATACGAAACGCTCAGCATTCGTTGTGGTGACGTATTTTATAAAGACCCAAGTATCGGTCTCATCGAAGAAGCTAAGGTCCAAATACGCTCGATTATCGAAGAACACGTTTTACCTCGAGCCATACATCCGATCGCCGTTACCAGCGATTGTTATGAACTCAAGCAAGAGCTCGCCAAACGCTACGGAATGATGTCGTTGCCTTATCCATCCCAGCATGGCGCTTACGGGAATGCTTTGCCCGTCGCGATGGATCTTTGCCTGCTCAAAAACTCACGATGCAACTATCACATCAATATTTGGGCCGGATGGTGGTCAGGATTTTCTCACTATACATCGATGATTTTCCATATACCCAGTTTCAATTTCCGAATGCCCGACTTTGCCATCGAAGAAGTAACCGCCGACGGAAGATTGATCATGCCCTAGGATGCAAACAGCGATCTCCAGCGTTATGATTATCTTGGGATCGATAAGATTGTTAAAACACGGAACGCATTTTCGGGAAATTTTGAATGACGATCGAATCGACGACCAATCCGAGAACCGCTCTGGGCAGCAATTCCTATCGATCAGTGCAGCGAGGATTTGCGAGCCTGTTTGGTCGCATTCCGCTGGCTAGGCTTGAGATGCTTTGCCAGCGGATGAGTATCGGCCTCCGATCTGGGATCGATATTCTGAGAATTGTCGAGACTGAAGCGAAGCAAGGAGCACCGCGTCATCGAGACACGATGAAGCAAATCCACCAAAGCCTTCGCGACGGCGACACGCTTACGGGTGCCTTCAAAAACGCCGGCAACTATTTTCCGCCCTTGATGGTCCAGCTCATTTCAGCCGGTGAAACTTCGGGTGGGCTCGATCGAATTTTTGCCCACTTGGCGCAACACTATCAAGAACTCCGGCTCGCAAGACGCGATTTTTTAATGCAAATCACTTGGCCAGTCATTCAATTGCTTCTTGCGATCGGCGTGATTTGCCTCGTCATCGCTCTGCGAGGCTTTCTCGCACGCGGTCCTTTGGATGAGCAGTCGGATTCACTCGGTCTCGGCTTGGCCGGAGCATCGGGGGTCGCGATTTTCTTGAGTTGGATTCTTGTCATTGCGACGATATTGGGTGCGATTGTCTTTGCGATTTGGAAAAATGTTGGGAACTGCCATCGCATTTTGATTCCTCTAATTCTGCCAATTCCGATACTTGGCAGCGTCTTCAGCAACACTGCCATGGCTCGAATGTCGATGACGCTTTCGATGCTCTTGAATTCCGGCGTCGATGCGATGCGAAGCGTTCGCGAAGCCTTTTTGAGCACCGGTAACGACTACTACATCCAAGGATTGAACGTCGCGTTGGAAAACATCCAACGCGGTCAATCGTTGGCACTGAGCCTTGGAGACTCGAGAGTCTTTCCTCAAGAATTCATCGATGCGATCGAAGTTGGCGAAATGAGCGGCAATGAGACAGAATCGCTCGAACATTTAACGGCTGAATACTCGCGACGCGCCAAGTCTTCGATGACGCAGTTGAGCCTGTTGATTAGCGGCTCGATCTGGATTGCAATTGCCATCCTCATCATCTTTTTTATCATTCGCATGATGATGCAATACGTGAACATGATCTATTCAGTAATGCCGTAACTGCCATTTGACCGAGACGATCGCAAGGTCGTTTGCATTTCCTATTCCCGACGGCTTCCAAGTTTCAGCAGTCGACCACTCGCGATTTGATTTGTCATCCGTTCGGAGCTTGCCTCCGACGAATGCGTTTTGGCGTACTAGTCGCGTAGCGTTACCCCGCGTCCCTCGTTCGGTTCGAGACCGCACTTCTACCGGGACTTCTTGAACAAAGTCTTAGAAACTGGCGGGGAAGTCAAGCACTTCATCACCCGCTCAGCTTAAAACAACTCTCGCCCTTAAAGCATCGCTCCTCGAAGCTTCTAATCCAAGATTTGTTACCCGCGTCCCAGTAGTTGCGATGAATCACGTCCGCCAACAAGCAAACCCATGACGACGATGCAGTCATTCTCGATCCGATAGTATAGTACAGCGGTGAAGCGACGAAGTCGGCATGGCCGTTAGCCCGCGTGGTCAGCAGCAAACGTGTGCGGTCGATCGCAAACGGTTGCCACCGCCAAGTAAAATTCGGTTTCAAGTTCATCGCCAAGTCCGTCGCGGCGTTCATCAAGCCACGCCATCGAACTGAGCAAATCCTCCTTTACCTCGTGAACGTACCGTACGTCCATCAGGAGCGAGCGTCGCGAATTTGGGCGTGTAGTTGCGATTCGGTGAGTGCCGTTTCGGTGTTTTCGCGATACGCTGCCAACCTGCGGTCAAGCTCAGCCCGTTGACCGTCGGTGATGGCTGTGCCTGCTTGGGAAGGCATATTATCCCAAACAGCCTGGATAACGAGGATCTGGTCTTCGAGCGGTAACGAAGTGATGTCAGAGATGGCTTGATCAACGGACATGGCGTTCTCCTTAAGAATTGTATGGCTAGTACCCATTATAGCCATTAACGCAACGGCCATGCAAATGTGAAGGCTCCTACGGTGCAGCCAGCATGGCTAGTCGCGTTTCTGCGAGGACGCGCGGCAGGACTTCGGAGAACTCGCCGTCTAGGTAGGCTCCTGCGGCGGCGCGGTGGCCTCCTCCCGCAAAGTTTCTGGCTAACACGTTGCAATCGACGTGGCATCTCGAGCGAAAGCTGAGTTTAAATCCGCCTTTAAGCTGTTCGACGAAGATGATCGCCATCTGCGTACCGGCGATAGCTAGTGTCAAATTGATCGCGTCTTCGGTATCGCTTGGCAAAGCTCCGGTTTCCGCAAAGTCTTCCTTTTTCACGTAGGTATAGACGAGCTTGCCATCGAGTTCCGATTCGGTTCGCGAAAGGATTCTTCCTCGCAATCGAACGCGTCCGATTGTATCGCGTTCGTATAAGTCGCCATAAATGCCGGAAGGATCGGCACCGGCATCCATAAGGTCGGCGATAATTCGATACGTCGCGCTGGTCGTCGATGCGAAGCGGAACCAACCGGTATCCGTTGCAATGGCGGCGTATAAGGCGGTTGCCATTGGCCGAGTAATCGGGACTCCCATTTTCTTAGCACATAAGGCGACCAGATGCCCGGTCGCTTCAGCACTGGTGTCTTTGAAGAACTCCGTCCCCAATTCGTCCTCGCCGACGTGGTGGTCGATACAAAGTTTCGGTCCGTAGAACCGACGCAGGACGTCGGCCATCGGACCGAGTTGAGCCCAAGCACTTGTATCAAGCACGATGATGCAGTCGGCGTTAACTTCGTCTGGAGAAATATGCTCGCCGATCGTTTTGATCCGCTGTTTGGGATCGAGAAACGATAGCCCTGGCGGGGTGGGATGGCCGTTGACGATTTCAACTTGCTTTCCCAATCCTTCGAGGATTCCTGCCATGCCGAGTTCACTGCCCAGTGCATCGCAATCGGGTCGAATATGGCTGGTGAGGACAAATCGCCGATACTGCCTAAGATGCGACGCTAAACTATCCCAGTCAAGACTCATACGCGTTTCGCGTTTCTAATTGTAAGTTGTTAAATGAGTTGATAATTGTTTCTTGCCGGGAGAATTGTACCGGTTTTGAATTGAATTGGGGCAAGCCGTACCGATTTCCGCCGGGCCACACAGTGTTGCTGCTTGGATAAATTAGCCGTTGAGCGTTAGCTCACGGTTGCTGCGGCTCGGAAGACATAGATATTGAGGAACGCAAGCTGGAAGCTTGCGCCACTTGGCGTACAATAGGAGCCGATTGAAACTGCTTCGTCCTTTTGCTTCGCGATGCCTACGTATGCCGAAAACCGATCCACCGAATCTTACCAAGCTGGCAAAAATCTCGGATTCATTGGGGATTCCGCAGACAACTCGGCATATTTTTTTGTGCTGCGACCAGTCGAAGCCGAAATGTTGCGATCGAGATCGAGCCAACGAAGCTTGGGATTACTTAAAAGGTCGGCTCAAGGAGCTCGGATTGTCCGATGCGGGCGGAATTTGCCGTACCAAGGCTAATTGCTTGAGAATTTGTGAGGCCGGTCCAATCGCCGTCGTCTACCCAGAAGGTACTTGGTACGCAAGGTGCGACGTGCCGGTTCTAGAACGAATTATCCAAGAACACCTCATAGGTGGCTGTCCGGTCGCCGAGTACTTGATCGTACAACGCGAGCTTCAGCCGTAAAGGGTTGACAGAAGGCCTCGGAGTAGTGAATCTATGAATCGCAATACTAGTATTTCCTTATCCGCTATTCGCACTATTGCAATGGAGTTTTATCGTTGAGTTCAACTGCTGATCATGTCGAACAGACATGCCCATTGATGGGCGACCCTCTCATCGACGACACCGTCGAGCGTCAGGATTGGTACGAACAGGCGCTCCAAACTGAGGCTCCGATGACTCGACCTCGGGTTAGTTCCTGGAACGACGAGGACGACGAGGAGCCGGTCGAAGAGACGGAAGCCGAAGACGAAATCGAAACCGATCCCTTCGATGATTTCGACGAAGAAGATTTTGATGACGATTTCGATGATGACTTCGAGGAAGAGCTCGAAGAGGAATACGAAATCGAACCCGCCGATGACGGAGCGCTTGGCGATGCCGATATCGAAGAAATCAACACTGATGAAGGCTAGTCAGGATAGTTTGTCTTCCGCTTTTAAAGCGGTCGGTTCGGATGTTCGTTTTCCCGAGCAAGAAGAAGCCATCTTGCAATTTTGGCGGGAGCACGACATCTATCGCCGTTCGTTGGAATTGCGAGCCGATGGGCCTTCATTTGTTTTTTTCGAAGGTCCGCCAACCGCCAACGGCATGCCTCATCCAGGTCACTGTTTGACGCGCGCCATCAAGGATCTTTTCCCGCGATACCGCACGATGCGTGGCTATCGCTGTTTAAGGAAAGCTGGATGGGATACTCACGGACTGCCTGTCGAAGTCGAAGTTTGCAAAGAACTTGGCATTCACAGCAAATCAGAAATTGAAGCTTTCGGGATCGAGCCCTTTATTCAAAAATGCCAACAGAGTGTTTGGCGTTATATGAAGGAGTGGGAACGCTTAACCGAACGGATCGGGTTTTGGATCGATCTCTCCGAAGCTTACGTCACCTATCACCAAAGTTACGTCGAGAGTATTTGGTGGTCGTTGAAGAATCTCTTCGAACGCGGCTTGCTCTATCGAGGACACAAGATTGTTTGGTGGTGGGCTCAAGGCGGGACGGCCTTGTCCAGCGGCGAAGTCGGTCAAGGATATCGTGAAGTTGCCGACCCGAGCGTTTTTGTTCGCTTCCCGCTCGAAGATGAACCGAATGTCTCGCTGGTAGTTTGGACGACAACGCCATGGACGCTCCCCAGCAACCAATTCGCCGCCGTCAATCCGAAACTCAACTACGCCTATTGCCGCGAAGCCGATTCAAACGAGACTTTGATTCTTGCCGAAGGGCTCGTCGCATCGCTCGCCGAAAAAACCAAGCGACCGCTGACGATCGAAAAGATCGTTCCCGGAAGCGCGCTTGTTGGTCGAGCTTACGAGCCGCCGTTCGACTACTACTATCGAGCGACGCGTTCCAATGCGGGTCGATTGAAGGACGGTGGCAACCAGCGACATGCTTGGCGAATCGTTGCGGCAGATTTTGTGACGCTCGATGCTGGAACGGGTGCCGTTCACATCGCGCCCGCTTTCGGCGAAGTCGATTACGAAGTTCTCATGCAAGAACGACTGCGTTTCGTCACCGGTGAAGCTCCCGAATTGATCTGTGCGGTCGATTCCGAAGGTAAGTTCACCAGCGAAGCCGCCGACTATACGGGAATTTGGGTCAAAGACACCGATAAATTAATCACGCGACGTTTGCGGGAAAACAGTCGTCTGTGGCATCAAGAACAGTATGTTCACGACTATCCGTTCTGCTGGCGGGCCGAATCCGATCCACTCATCCAGTACCCGCGTGAAAGCTGGTTTATTCGAACCACCAAATTCCGCGATGCGATGCTGGCAAACAACGCCAAGATCGGCTGGAGTCCAGATCATATCCGCGACGGGCGTTTCGGTAATTTCCTCAGTTCCAATGTCGATTGGGCCTTATCGCGTGAGCGCTATTGGGGAACGCCGCTTCCGATTTGGGTCTGCGAATCGACCGGACAAATGGAAGCGATCGAGAGCTATGAAGAGCTTTTGGCCAAGCCCGGCTGCGCGGGGATGGACGTATGGGCAAAGGCCAAAGCGGCCAATCCGGATCTGGTTGACGATCTCAAAGTTCACAAGCCCTACATCGACGCGATCACTTATCAATCGCCATTTGCCGCCGATGCGAGAATGCGCCGAGTCAGCGAAGTCATCGACTGCTGGTATGACAGCGGTGCGATGCCGTTTGCTCAGTGGGGCTATCCGCACAAGAATAAAGAAGCCTTTCGCGATCAATTCCCGGCTGACTTTATCAGTGAAGCGATCGATCAAACGCGAGGCTGGTTTTATAGTCAGCTTGCGATTAGCACAATGCTCTTTTCGTCACCGGACGGCGAAGCGGCGACAGCTACTAAAACGCCTCAGTCCTCAACGCAATCACTCGATTATCCGCATCCATTTCGCAACTGCATCGTCCTCGGTTTGATGCTGGCCGAATGGTACGAAAGCAAAGACGGCAAGCAGCGTTTCTTGGTCGAAGAAGAAGCCAAGGCGGCATGCGGTCAAGACTACGTTTCAAAGACCGGGAAGATGAGCAAGCAGCTTCGAAACTATCGAAGCCCACAAGAGATTTTCGATCGATTTGGTGCCGATGCCCTCCGCTGGTACTTCTACGCCAACCAGCCGCCATGGAATTCGATTCTTTATAGCGAACGAGCCATACGCGATAGTATTCCCGAATTCATGCTTCGACTATGGAACGTCTTCAGTTTCTTTACGATCTATGCAGAACTCGACGGTTTTTCTGGCCCAGGCGAAATCGAAGGACCGTTGGATCAATTGACCAGCGAAGAGCTTTCCAAAGCCAAAACCTATCGCCCGCATTCTGAACGCAGTGAACTCGACCGTTGGATACTCGGTGAAGTCGCTTCGGCAGTCAGCGAAGTGATCGCGAAGATGGATGCCTATGATAGCTACGGAGCTTGCCAAGTCTTGAGCCAACTGGTCGAAGGACTTAGCAATTGGTACGTCCGCCGAAGTCGCAATCGGTATTGGGCGGCGGATAAAACTTCGCCAGAGAAACTCGATGCTTACTGGACGCTCTACGAGTGCTTGCTTTCGATCACCAAGATGATCGCACCGTTTGTTCCGTTTTTAGCAGAATCGCTTTGGCAACATTTATCGAAGCCGGTTGTCGGCCGAGTTCGTGAGAGTATCCATCTTTGCAATTTCCCATCGCCAGAAACATCGATTATCGATCCGACATTGGCGGCGAGCATGAGCGTCCTTCGCGAGATCGCGTCGCTCGGCCGATCGGCGAGAATGGAAGCGAAGCTCAAAGTGCGTCAGCCACTGGCACGGGTCGAAGTAACGCTGAGCAACGCCGAACATGCTGCTTGGCTTAAAGCTCATGACGATATTGTTCGCGAAGAGCTGAACGTTAAAGAGATCCATTACGCGGGCGGCTCGAATCCGTATATCGAATATCTCGTCCAGCCGAATTTCCGAAGCTTGGGGCCACGCGTTGGTGCAAAACTTCCCAAAGTAAAAGCGGCCCTCGGTAAAGCCGACGGGGCTGCACTGATGCGAGAAATGACCGCCAATGGCAAGATCGAGCTATCGATCGACGGCGAAACGTTGCTGCTAGATGATCAAGACATTCAAGTTCGATTGCAAGCCAAGAGCGGTTGGGCCGCGGCTCAAGGCAAGGCTTGCGTGGTCGTTTTGGCTACGGAGCTAACCGATGAACTCATTGCCGAAGGCGTCGCGAGAGATGCGATTCGATTGATTCAGGATTTGCGCAAAACGCGAGGCTGTCGATTCGCCGATCGCATTAAAGTCTTCGTGCTATGTGAAGACGACAAAGTTCGCCATGCGATCCAAGGCTTTTTGGATTACATCGCTGCTGAAACTTTGGCCGTCTCGATCGAATGGGTGATGCAAGAGCCTGTTGAAGTCGAGATGCAAGCCGTCGAGCTCGCCGACAGCCAAGTAAAAATTGGCCTTCAAGTGGCGTAAGCTTCAAATTGTCGCGAGATTCATCGAAAGTCTTGACGACATTCGAAGCTTACCCCACTTTGCACTGGGGGACCTACTTTGGCATTCTGTTTCTTGGTAAACTATCTCCCGATGCACTGAGAACAATTTCATTTTTTATTCACGGAGTTTGTAAAGTATGGCTCGACCTGTCACGCTTTTCACTGGCCAATGGGCCGACCTTTCCTGCGCCAAGATCGTGCAGATGGTAAAAGACTTTGGATACGATGGAATTGAACTTGCTTGTTGGGGCGATCACTTCGAAGTCGACAAGGCGATCTCGGACGACAAGTACTGTTCGGCCAAACGTGAGTTGCTCGATTCGTTTGGCCTCCAGTGCCATGCGATCAGCGCTCACCTTGTCGGACAAGCGGTTTGCGACAATATCGATGCCAGGCATAAAAGCATCTTGCCTCCGAGTGTTTGGGGCGACGGCAAACCGGATGGCGTCAATAAACGCGCCATTGAAGAGATGAAGAATACCGCACGGGCTGCGAAAAAATTTGGCGTAGGCGTCGTCAATGGTTTTACCGGTTCGAGTATATGGCATCTCAACTACTCGTTTCCGCCTGTCCCGCAATCGATGATCGATGACGGCTTTAAACAATTTGCCGATCGCTGGAATCCGATCTTGGATGTTTTTGGCGAGTGCGGTGTAAAGTTCGCATTGGAAGTCCATCCGACCGAAATAGCCTTTGATATTTACACCGCTCAGATGGCATTGGACGCCCTCGGCAATCGCGACGAGTTCGGTTTCAATTTCGATCCTAGCCATCTGATTTGGCAAGGAGTCGATCCCGTCGAATTTATTCGAGCGTTCCCCGATCGGATTTATCATGCGCATATTAAAGACGCGACCACCAAGCTCAATGGTCGATCGGGGATTCTGGCCAGTCACCTTAATTTTGGTGACCCGCGTCGCGGTTGGGATTTTCGTTCTCCCGGTCGCGGCAGTGTGAATTTCGAAGAGATCATTCGTGCTTTGAATGACGTTGGATACAGCGGACCGTTGAGCGTCGAATGGGAAGACAGCGGGATGGAACGCGAATTCGGCGCGCGCGAAGCTGCCCAATTTGTGAAACGTTTAGATTTTGCTCCAAGCGGTCGCGCCTTCGATGCAGCGTTCGAAAAAGAGTAGGATGATCACGATCCAATTTAATGGGCAGTCGAAACAAATTGACGACGACTATACCATCGATGAACTGTTGATTTCAGCAGGTGTGCCAGCGAAATTCTGCGCCGTCGAGCTCAATTTAGAGATCGTCCCGAAGCATGAATATCGACTGCAGAAACTGAAAAACGGCGACGCGATCGAAGTCGTCACACTCGTCGGTGGCGGCTAGTGCGTGATCAACCGAGAGATTCAATGACCTGTGGAAATACTCAACTCGATGCTTTATTCCCTGATGAGCCACTTCGAATTGGCTCTCATTCGCTCAGCAGTCGATTGATTGTCGGCACCGGGAAATATGAGACGCTCGATTTGATGCGAGATTCACTCGCGGCTTCGCATTCGGAATGTGTCACCGTAGCGGTTCGTCGCGAGCGACTCTACGATCGCGATGGCAAGAACTTACTCGACTATATCGATCTTGCGCGATACACCTTGTTGCCTAATACGGCCGGATGTTACAACGCGGTTGATGCCGTGCGAGTCGCGAAGCTTGGTCGCGAGATCCTTAAATCGCTGGAAAATCCCGGAGCAAATTGGGTTAAATTGGAAGTGCTTGGCGACAGCAAGACGCTGCTGCCAGATCCATTAGCAACGTTGGAAGCGTGCCAGAAACTTGTTCAAGACGGATTTCAAGTCTTGTGCTATACCAGTGATGATCCGATCATGGCCGTTCGGCTGAAAGAAGCTGGCGCAGCCTGTGTGATGCCTGCCGGTTCGCCGATCGGATCGGGACAGGGCATTCTCAATCCGAACAATTTAACGATCACCTTAGAGTATCTCAAATCGGATGATCCGACGTACCCAGTGATCGTGGACGCCGGTGTTGGCACGGCTAGCGACGTCGCTGTTGCATTTGAGCTTGGCGCGGACGCCGTCCTTTTAAACACAGCGATAGCTCATGCTCGCGATCCTGTTCGAATGGCGGCTGCGATGTACCATGCGACGCTAGCGGGCCGTTCGGCATTTTTAGCCGGACGAATTCCAAAACGGCTCTATGCACAAGCCAGTAGTCCGGAGGAAGGGACGATCACATCGCGACCTTTTCCACAGTAGCTAGTTGTTTCGCAATCGCCATGAATACACGTTGCGGATTGATCTTTCGCATACATTCACAACCGGTGCCAAAGTCATTCTGGTTCGTTAGCCCACGTTTTTGGCAAACGTCGCACGATTGTTCGGGTTGCATGACGACTTCGGGAATGTTGTAAGTGGTTGTCCAAGTTGGCTGTGTGGGACCGAACAAGGTAACCACCGGTCGATTCATAGCGACTGCAATATGACGACCGCCACTGTCGGTCGTGACGATGTTCGATGCTCGAGCGAAGATGGCTTGACTTAACCCGATCGGCAAAGGGCTTATCCTTCCCATGCTTTGGATTCGCGGATGGTTTACTTGATCAGCAATCCGATTGGCAGCAACGGTCTCCTGAGCATTGCAATGAAGCAATACTTGCACATCGAGATTCTTTACGAGTTTTAAGGCAAGGCTCTCGACATGTTCTTTCGGCCATACTCGCGCATCACCGCTAGCCGCGTTGTTGTTGATCACGACGGTCTGGCGTTGGCTGCTGAAGCCAATGGTTTCCCAGAGTCGATCGGCTTGTGATACATAATCGTCGTCGACGGTAAGTTCCATTTGTCGTTCGATCGATGGGCATCCGAGACAGTCGGCGATTCTTAGATAGTAATCGATAGCCGGAATCGGTCGAGGTCGACCATTGGCTTTAGGAACGCTCAAGCGATCGGTAAGAAACCAGCTACGAGCGTCGCGTGCATAGCCGATGCGTCGAGGAATTCCGGCCATGGCGCTTAGCACCGCCGAGCTGAGTGAATTCGTCATCAAGATAGCAGCGTCGCATTGCTCGGCGCGCAATGCCATCATTAGCCGACGTCGATTGTAGACCGGACTTTGAGCGTGCGGTTTGTAGACCAACCAATCGTCAAACCAGCGTTGCTCGGCGAGCAAGGCTGCTGGCCCTGGTCTCGAAACGGCGATGAATTTCGTATCGGACGAAAATCCCTCGCGCATCGCGCGCAATGCCGGAACGGCCATGCAGGCATCACCAACCCAATTCGGAAGGAATATCGCGAACTTCATAGAACTTGCTCTAATTCGAAGAAAGAATTAGGCTTCTGAAATACCGAATTTTCCCCACTTTTACAACCCCATATTTGGGTTTGAAAGCGCACTAGATTTCGCTTCACGACTTCGACTATACACCTTCCATTCGTTGCCGTTGCAGCCTGCTTACCGAAAAATTCAACTTTTTAAATCAATCTGGATCCCAGCCAATGTCACATGTCGCATACGGAGTCGAACCTGATCGACGAGCAACCTATGAGTTACGCCAGTCGAGATATCAAGCCTTAGGAGAAGACGTTGTTGCCGAAGTCCGACGTATCCAGACGACCGAAAAGAGACGCGTTAAGTTGCTCGACGTTGGCGTCTATGATGGCGTATCACGCCGCTATATCGAAGCCTATTCCGAAGCCGAGCAGATCGACTTTGAAGCCGTTGACTTGTATCCCAACGGCCCCGAATTCGTCTATAAACATGACCAATGGAAGTTGCACGAGTTCAATCTGTTGGGTGGCATGCCGGGCCTTGAAACCGACTGCTTCGACATTGTGATTTGCGAACAAGTTCTCGAACACTTGCCGGAAGTCCAGCCAGCGATCCAAGATCTTGTGCGAGTCTTGAAACCGGGTGGGCTTTTGATTGTCGGTGTTCCGATCTTCCCGGAAGGCGCGCATTTGTTTCGCAAACATTGCACGCCTGTTCTCGACAAGCTCCTCAAAGTAAAGAAGATCCGTGGTCATGTACAAGCATGGTCGCTTCGCACATTCATGAAAGAATGGCAACCGCAGCACGATTTGCAAATTGAGAATGCTCGTGGGTTTCGGATCATCTCCGGAGGCGTGTTGCGCCCGCTCGAGTTTTCGAAGATTTGGTGGAAAATGAATCGAGCCATCGGATCGGTCGTTCCTGGGCTTTGCACCGAGGTCCAATTGCTCGGCCGAAAAGCGACCAAGGCGGCTTAGAGCAAACCAAATGTTCGACGGTACTAACTCGTGAGCCGAACTTGCTAGCGTCGCTTTTTGGACGCCATTCTCGGTGCATCCAAAACATTCGTCGTGATTCGATTTTTCCTCCGCCGTTTTTGGGGCTATTTCATCGCGCATCAACAAGTTTCGATCTATTGTTTTTCAAGCGATTCGCCGCACCCCGCGACCTTGGTTAGCGACCAAAGGCCTACAGTCGGCATGACCGATATCCTTAGCACAAGTTGAGTGACCGCATCGAACGGCACGTCTGATTCCCATGGACATGATACTGCTCACGAGCGCGGCGGCTTTCCTTGTCTGGGGAGCCGTCTTTCTTCGGGTTGCTGGACTTTGGGGCTGTATCTTGGCAATATTGATCGCAGGGACAGTTTTTGGACATCCCTTTGCCCACGTTTCGATCCTCACTTTGGACCGCGCGCTACTCAGTGTGTGCCTGATCGTTTATGCAGCGTACCGATGGTATGGGCTTGAAGAACGCACCGCTTGGCATTGGCTTGATTCGATCTTGGTCTGCTTTGCGGCCTCGATGATCCTCAGTACATTCATGAATGATTGGCGGACAGATACGTCAAGTTCGATCGGCAAATTGATCTTCTTTTTTTTGCTACCGATTTGCCTTTATTGGTTGGGAAGTCGCGTTCAGTTGACCCCGGTTCATGTGCGGTGGATGTTCGGTGTTTTCGCCGGCCTTGGGATCTATCTTTCGCTGACCGCCATCGCTGAAAAATTTGGATTCGAATGGGCCGTGCTCCCTCGGTACATCGTCGATCCGAGCTATTTCGAATTTTTAGGTCGAGGTCGAGGCCCGTTGCTCAATCCGACCGGCAATGGTGTGCTGTTGACATTGGGAATGTGCTGTGCCTTGATGTTTCTTGAAAACGCGGGGAAACTTGGTCGCGTTGCCGTGGTCTCGACGATTCCGGTCTACTTGATTGGAATTTATTGCACCATGACGCGATGTGTTTGGATCGGTGGTGCAGCAGCACTCGTGGGGATTGCTTGGGTTGCGACACCTAAGCGATTGCGCATTCCATTTGTGATCGCAGTCGTCTTCGGTGGTGGAATCTTGGTCGCAGTGAAATCCGAGAGTTTCGTCGGATTCAAGCGCGACAAAAACGTGAGCGTTGCCGACATGAAACAGTCCGCACATCTTCGCCCGATCTTGGCTGTATTTGCCTGGAAAATGTTTCTTGATCGCCCGATGCTGGGGTGCGGAACAGGGCAATACCTGCCGAATGTGAAGAATTATCTCGGCGAAAGAAATATCGACTTACCACTCACTAAAGCCAAATCGTATGTCCAGCACAATGTCTTTCTCGCGTTGCTGGTCGAGAATGGCCTCATTGGCCTGTTGCCCTTTATGGTATTGATTTCGTGCTCGACATGGTTGGCGTGGCAACTATGGCAAGCCAAGCAACTGGCGCTCGAATACCGGCAATCAGGGCTCGTCTTCTTGGGGTTCATGGCGGCATACCTTGCCAATGGAATGTTCCATGACTTGCTCATCGTGCCGATGATCGGCGCGTACTTGTTCTTTTTTCTAGGCTGTATCCGCAATGTGACAGGCAATCATCTGGTATCGATGAATCGTTTGGCTTTGTCGATCGAACGCGGCAAGCTTCCTTGTTCAACCTCGACGACTTCCACGCGCAGTCCGAGTCTTCGATTGAGCAAATCCGCAATTCGCACCGGATCGTGAAGCGAGTCTTCGACTTCGATTGTCAGTTGATCCATGGCTCCTTCGCGACTGGCGATCAATCGAAACTCGCCAATCTCCGGAATCGCGTGGAGAATTGTGTCAATGCTGCTCGGGAATACATTGACGGCGCGAATCGTCATCATTTGATCCGTTCGACCAAGGACTCCGCCTTCGAGCCGCACGAATCCGTTGGCTTCATCATGCTCGAAATTCGGTCTGACGATATCACCGGTGCGATATCGAAGAGCAGGTACTCCCGCTCGACCGAGTGTTGTCAAAACAAGTTCCTTGACTTCCGTCGAGACGGCTGTCGATGGGCTGGCAATATCGATTCCTTGATTGCTCCATTGGCACGGTAGGAACTCGGCAATGAATTCATTTTCATTCACTTGAATCGCTAGACCATCGGGGGTTCCGATTCCCCATGGTCCAACCTCGGTCGCTCCTGCATGATCGAAGAGCGTTGCATCGAAAGCCGTCTCAATCCGTTTTCGAATCGCTGGTATCGAACCTCCGGGTTCACCGGCGACAAATATCTTTCGAATACCAAGTTTGGTCGCATCGATACCTCGCTTGGCAGCTTCGTCGGCCAAATGTAGCGTATAGGAAGGGGTCGAAAATAAGACGGAACAGGCTGCCGATTGCATCAGATCAAGTCGAGCTACTGTCGACAAGCCACCGCCAGGGACCACGCGACAGCGACGCGCTAAGCAGGCATCGTTGGCGCTCCAAAATCCGATAAACGGACCAAAGGAAAACGCCATCAGTACCGTCGTCCCCGCTTCAATCTTGGCAGCATCCAAAACAAACTGCCATGAATGAATCCACCAATTCCAATCCTCGGCGCGATCGAGAATCACCAACGGACGGCCCGTCGAGCCGCTGGTACGATGAAAACGAAGATAATCTTGCAAGGGAAACGTATGATGGGGAGCGAGCCCATTCTCGTCCGCTCTGCTGGAGAGCTCGGTTTTTGTCGTTAACGGAAACGATTGCCATTGTTTCAGAGATTCGATTTTTCTAGGAAAATTCGCGAATTTCTCTTCGTAAAACTGGTTCTGCGGTCGCACTTGGCTTAAAAGTGCATTGAGTCGTTCAAGCTGACGTGCTTCGAGCATTCCACGATTGAGAACCATTTTGAGACTTACTCTATCTTTTTCGAAGGAATTCAGTCACATCGCGAGGTGCGTGTCCTCGATCGAGTGCTCCGTTCAATTTATAATAAGCAGTGATGGAGCGAAACGCTGGTATTTTGTAACACGAAAGTTGAGTTGACTCATGAGCAAACAGGTTCTCGACGTAGGCAACTGTGGTCCCGATCACGCAACGCTTTCCAAGATGCTAATGAAACAGTATGCCGTCGAAGTCTTCAAAGCCAATCAAATCGCCGATGCTCTGGATGTGCTTCGAAAGGAGACGATCGATTTAGTGCTGGTCAATCGCAAACTGGATATCGACTATTCCGACGGGCTCGATGTCATTAAGGAAATTAAGTCGCAACCCGACCTAGCTAAGATCCCCGTCATGCTGATTACCAACCACGATTCGTATCAAGCGCAAGCCGTTGAGGCGGGCGCAGAATATGGATTTGGCAAACTGCAACTGAATCAGGCGACGACGCACGAACGGCTTGCCAAGTTCTTGTCATGAGTCTAGGCGATTTACACGAGGTATTGCCCGACGATGAAATCGCCGCACTTCTCGACGCAGCGGCAAAACCAGCCCAACGATGCATCCGATTGCGACCTGATCGAATTGGCATCGAACCGTTGCCGATGGCCGTTGAAGCGGTTCCTTGGTTTCCGCGCGGGCGTCTATTAGTCGATTCCAGCCTTCGTCCATCGCAGTCGCTGCAGTTCGCGGCCGCCGACTACTACATTCAAGATGCAGGATCTCTGCTTGCGTTGGCTCTTTTAGACGTTCAACCGCATGAAGCCATCTGCGATCTTTGCGCTTCGCCGGGCGGAAAGGCGAGCGGGATTGTCGAATCTTTGGGTGAGCATGGTTTTCTTTTGGCCAACGAAGTCATCGCATCTCGAGCATCGATACTTCGCTACGCATTGTCGCGGACAGGCTCCCCACGATATGCCGTTGCCCAACAAGAGCCCGAAGTGCTTGCCGATCGCTTTTCTGGTCTTTTTGACGCGGTGCTCGTCGATGCTCCGTGTAGCGGACAGACCATGGTAGGACGAGGTAAACGCGACAGCAACGCTTTTGACACCAAACAGATCGAACATAGTGCCAAACGTCAACAACGGATTTTGTTAGAGGCGGTTAAATTGCTCAAGCCCGGCGGTCGCTTGGTCTACTCGACGTGTACTTTTTCCGTCGAAGAGAACGAGGATCAAATACGATTTCTTCATCAACACTTTCCCGATAGTTGGGAACCGATTCAGTCGTCGCAACTCGCCAAGTGGGCATCGCCAATCGAAGAAGGGTGCTATCGATTGTGGCCGCATCGGGATGCCACGTCCGGCGCGTTTGCTGCCGGAGTCGTACTGAAGAAAGAACTCGACGCTACGCACGATATATCAAACTTCAGAATGCCGCTCAGGCTGAATCGTAATGACATACCCCACCAACGAAAGTCATCGGTGGTAAAGCCTGAAGTGGATTTGTCGAACCTCGGACAGCTTTCGAACTTGCAAATCAAAAATTCCTCGAAGGGATTTCTTTCGGCACTTGTCGCGGACGGACCAGCGGAGATCCTCCAGCGACTCTTTGAACAAGAACGCATCGTTTTAGCTACCGAAAGGCAAAATATATTAAAGCCGGAGTATGTGCTGGCGATGCTGGATTCGGGCTGGTTTCAGCCCACCGATGCTATCGATATTTCGGAAAAACTGGCGATTCAATTTATGCTCGGCCATGCATTGCCAGTCGATAGCTTTGCCGAGAGTCGAGCTTTCCAAACCAACATGGGGAAAATCTGCCCCCTAAACCAGGCGTGGAAGATAATTACGTGGCACAACAAGCCGCTCGGATGGGCAAAATACGCTGGGAATCGGTTCAATAATCACCTTCCAAAGCACGCGATCCTTCCCATCCCCCCTATAGAGTAATTAACCTCCCCATCCCGAATGTTTTACGAGTAAAATTGAGTACCAAAGCCCGAATTCTAACACTAAGTTAACGTCTGGCTTCGATCCTTCCGTTTGCACTCATTCCTACATGCAAATTTTTCTAACAATATGGGTTATCACAATATGATTTTAGCCGGAATTCAACGAAGTAAAAGATACACCATTGCGATGATGGGTTCGGCAATCGTTGCCGGGGCTCTGGTTGCTTCGTTTTGCAGTTTCCAGCTTCATGCCGCGACCGGTAAAGCGACCGAGTTGCCTCCTCAAGTCGATAAAATTAATTCGTCGATCGCTCAGGTGTGGAAGGATTATTCCATTAAGCCATCACCGGTCGAAGACGATTTAAAATGGTGCCGACGACTTTATCTCGATTTAATCGGTCGCATTCCTTCCTACTCGGAGCTTCAGGACTATGCCAAAGACAAGTCGGCAGATCGAAAGCTTCGGTTGGTCCAACGGCTGCTTGAAGATGATACATATACCGAAGAATACGCCGCAAACTGGTCGTCGATTTGGACCAACATTTTAATTGGCCGAAACGGAGGCATGGAACGTCGGACGCTTATAAGTCGCGACGGGATGCAGAAGTACTTGCGCGATTGCTTTGCGCGAAATCGCCCCTACAACGAAATGGTTTATGACTTAGTCACAGCGACTGGCACCACGAAGCCGGGCACGACCGGTTTCAATGGAGCCACGAATTTTCTGGTGATGAAAGTCATCGAAGAAGACGCCGTTCAAGCAACGTCAGCCGTTTCAAAAACATTCTTAGGTCTGCAAGTCCAGTGTACGCAATGCCACAATCATCCATTCAACGAGTGGAAGCAGCAGAAGTTCTGGGAGTTCAACGCTTTCTTTCGACAGACACGATCGTTGAGGCGGTTTGAGAACGGGACGCAAGATGTCGATTTTGCGGAGTTGGTCGATCAAGACTTTGCTGGTGAAGGTGGAAATCCAGAGTTAGCGGATCTCTACTTTCAATTGCGAAATGGCGTGACCAAAGTTGCTTATCCTGTTTTCGTCGATGGCACAGAAATAGGAAAGAGCGGTTACGTCGAGCAGATTAACCGCCGAAAAGAATTGGGCAAGATGATTGTTCAAAGCGAGTTCTTGGACAAGATGATTGTCAATCGTATGTGGGCTCATTTTATGGGTTATGGTTTCACTCGTCCCATCGATGATTTGGGGCCGCACAATCCGTCATCGCACCCGGAGTTGCTTGAACAGATGGGGGCTGATTTCCGCAAAGCTTCGTATGATCTCAAGCAGTTGATTACTTGGATTGTCATGTCGCAGCCGTATGGATTATCATCGAAGATCATGCCTGAAAACCAGCAGGATGATCCGACCGTGGGTGAACCACCAAAGTTCACGCATTTTTACTCACGACAAATGCGAGCCGAAGAATTGTATCAATCGCTGGTCGTTGCTACACAGGCCGATAGAAAGGGTTCTCTTGAAGCTCAAGAGCGCCGCCGAAATGAATGGATCAAGCAATTTGTCGTTGCATTTGGTACTGATGAAGGCGACGAAACGTCGACTTTTAACGGTTCGATACCTCAATCGCTGATGATGTTCAACGGCGAATTGATTCGTGAAGCGATTAGCTTGGAGCCAGGATCGTGGTTGCAACGGATTGCCAATGATCGATCCGGTCCCAACGAAAAAGTTCAATATCTATTTATTGCAGGTTTGGCGAGGAAAGCCAAAAGCGAAGAAATGAAGGTAGCAGAGGCGCTGTTGCGATCGAATAAGGGCGATGCAAAAGCGATGCTACAAGACATGTGGTGGGCGATTCTTAACAGTAACGAATTCATTATCAATCACTAGAAGGCAACTGAAATGTGGAACTCCTATAAAACACCTCAAGGGATGGATCGACGACACTTTATGTCGCATATTGCAGGTGCATCTGCAATGTATGGGACCTCGCTGGCTTTCGGCCAATCGCTGAGAGCACAAGCTGATCAGCTTAAAAAGAATCATAAGAGTGCAATTCTCTTATGGATGAGTGGCGGGCCAGCGACGATTGATATTTGGGACTTGAAACCTGGAACAACCAATGGTGGCCCCTTCAAGGCAATTTCAACCAGCGGCAATGTCCAAATTAGCGAACACATGCCGTTGATGGCCAAGCAGATGCATCACATGGCGATTGTCCGATCGATGTCGACGCGTGAAGCTGATCATAATCGAGGTCGGTATTATATGCATACCGGTTATGTTCCAGACCCTAATATCGAGCATCCAAGTTACGGTGCCGTTGTTGCCCACGAACTGATGTCTCAACGTTCTGGCCTTGATATCCCGCCATTCGTTTCGGTAGGCGGTGCCAGCGAAGGACCGGGTTTCTTGGGAATGGCTTGGTCACCGTTCAATGTTTCGAGCAATGGTAGAATCCGAAATTTAGAATCGAAGAAAGACGAAGATCGATTGAAGGAACGCATGGCCTCTCTCAGTTTGATTGAGAATGGTTTCATCGCTCAAAAACGCGGCTCCATCGCCGAAGACCATCGTAAGATTCTCGCCAAAACGTATGACGTAATGACGAGCAAGCAGATGGATGCTTTTAAAGTTGAATTGGAACCGGATGCGGTCAAAGAACGTTACGGTAAAGGATTTGGCGAAGGATGTTTGCTGGCTCGACGATTGGTTGAAGCGGGTGTGCCATTTGTCGAAGTCGATCTCGGCGGATGGGATATGCATCGCGGTATTCATACCGAATTGGCTGATACCAAACTACCGGCCCTCGACAAGGGCATGAGTGCCCTCGTCGAAGACTTGGCACAGCGAGGCCTGCTCGAAGACACGGCGATTATTTGGATGGGTGAATTCGGTCGCACACCAAGAATCAATGGTGAAGCCGGACGAGACCATTGGGCACGAGCCTGGAGCGTCGTCGTCGGCGGAGCTGGAATGAAAGGTGGCATTGCAGTCGGTGCCACCAACGAAAACGGAACTGAAGTCGTCGGCGAGCCATACTCGTCGGAAGACGTCATGGCTTCGGTTTGCAAAGCGTTGGGGATTCGACTTGAAACGACTTTCCAATCCAAGAGTGGACGACCGATGAAGATTGCCAACGGAGGAAAACTGATCACGGACCTTTTTGCGTAGAGAATTGAGATATATTAGTGCGATGGACTCATTCGCATACCCGCAACGGTTTATGAGTTCGGTTTACGATGATTCCTAGCACTTTTTTGAACAAGCATTCGCTTAGTTTCTGAATGCATAAAGCCGACGTGGAAGAGAAACCTGATTATCCTTTCCCCGATTGGCCAGACGCCGACAAGTTTATCGCCAAACACCAGGTAGGCGTTTGGCGATACTTGCGTGCGATTGGCTGCGATGCGGCGTTGGCCGACGATTTGACACAAGATACCTTTTTGGCCGTATTGCGAAAGCCATTTGAAATGGTAAGCGACGCTGCGAGCGCAGGTTACCTAAGACGCGTTGCCTATCACTTGCTGGTGACGGCACGTCGAAGGTCCAATCGAATGGTGGTTACAAGTAGCTCGGAACTTTTTGAAAAGGATTGGGCGAGATGGACTGGTTTTGACAATGGCGACGGAGCGATGGATGCACTGAAGACGTGTTTCGAACGACTCTCGGAACGAGCCAAGCTTTCATTGAAATTGAGATTTAGCGAAGAAGCGAGTCGAGAAACGATCGCTACCACTTTAGGAATAACGGAACATGGGGCAAAGAACCTCATGCAGCGAGCAAAACAGCAACTGCGTGATTGTATTGAAGGTAAACTCAAATGAACGGCAATGAAAACAATCCAATAATCGATTCGATGCTCGATGAATGGCTCGGCCGTCGTACGCCGAGTTCGCTCAAAGCAAAGAATTTGAGCAATACGGCGGTCGACCCAGCACGAGTAGCCGAGTTCGAACAAGCCTTGCGCAATGCAAATTCGGATATGCGCAATCTCATACTGGCTTCGAAAGCATCGAGCTACCGAAAACCCAAGCGATTTTTCACAGCGTATCGAGCTGTCGCTGTCCTAGCTGCGAGCCTCCTGATCGGAGCTGGAATCTGGGGATACATGATCCAAGATTATCTTGCGATTCAATATCTCAATCAGCCATCGGTCGCTGTCAATCAGAATCCCGCGACCAATCCACCAGCGACAACTATATCACCGGCCTCCGATCTAGCGAACGGCATCCATCCCGATCCTCGGCCAGAGAATTCAAGCTCCGTCGTATCAAAGCAGAATCGTGAAGCGTTGCCGCTTGATTCGCTTCCTTTTAATCAACGTCCGGCAGCTCAAACGAAATCTAAACAACCAAAAAACTCTAGCAACGTCGTTACCAAGCTTAACGAATTGGAAGTGGTAGCGGTTGTCAACGATCAACTCAAGCAGCTTTGGAAAAACCATGATCTTTCACCGACGCCATCGGCCAATAGTGTCGCTTGGATCGAACGCGTCTATCGTCAAATACTCATGCGAGCGCCAACAACTGACGAGAAGGATGTTTTCGTAAAAAAAGACTCGCCTGATTTTCGTCTGGAAACCCTTCACCGAATCGCCGATAGCTTAGAGTTTACGCAAGTTTGGGCGAAGGGTTTGGCGGCTCATTACCTAGGAACAGGAACGATTACAGGTCGCGATCTATCGGATGAACGCCGAGCGTTCGTGCAATGGATTCGGCGTGAACTGAATCAATCGCATCGCCTAGATCTGGTTGCAAAGAATATAATTTTGGCTGGCGGCCCAGCTCCTCAAGCCGAAATTGCGCCTAGTCATCATTGGTGGAAAGAGGCGAGTGCGAGAGGTAATACAGCACCAGCGGAATTGATCGTTTCGAAATTCATGGGAAGCCGAGCAAGTTGCTCGCGATGCCACGACGCAAGCACAGTCGCCGATGCGAACCAAGAGCGATTATGGGGAATCGCCTCGATTGCTCGAGGAATTGATTTAAGTCAACCTTCTGTTGCAAAGCCTCCAATGGCTCGCTTCCAAAGTTCAACCGATCCGCTGTTCTATGAACGAGGCGACGGCACGATGGTAGCAGCTAGCCCATCCTTGCCCAACGGTAAAGCCCTTGCAAAGCCTCAGGGTAGACCCTTTGAAGCGATGTTGGTTTCAAAAAAGAATCTAAGTGCGCTGAGCGACTGGTTAGTCACGAGTGATGAGCTCGCCATGAGTCAAGCCAACTACGTTTGGAAGACGCTCTTAGGACAGCCGCTTCTACCAGACTTTCCGATCGACGAAGTTCAAGGCCGATCCGAACGATTGAGCCTTGCGAAAACACTTGGGATGCAGCTACATGCTAACGACTACGATTTACGTCAAATCGTAGTATGGATTGCCGCATCGGATGCATTTGCTCGATCCGAAGCCTTCGCTCGAGAATCGATTCGACACGACGGCAATTGGTACCTAACCGCCAGTGAAAAAGATCTTCGAGCATTTCGATATCGCCAGAAACTTTTTGCGGCATTCTCATTTCCTCAAGAAACATCATTCAGAACGATCGATAACTTGGCGATGTGGCTGGATAAATCAAGTCCATCGCTTGGTGGTCGCAGTCGAACGTTGGCCAATCCATTGTCGGTTCCCCCTGGAAATCCGGCGAACCCGAATCTGCCTAAGTCGACCGTCAAGGAAAAGAAACATGATCTCACCGATTCGCAAGTCCAGTACCTCGTCAATACTCAGACACTTCCAAAAATATTGCAAGACGAAATCGATCGTATGCTGAAAGCCAACCTCGCTTGGCCAGTGCTCGTCGAACATGCTTACTACATGACAGGTATTTCGCCACCAAATTCGAGCGATCGCGAAGCGGCACAAAAAATTCTTGACCATTGCCGCGATAAGCGCCTCGCTATCACTCGAATCATAGCCGCACGACTTTAACACCAACCGATTACTCCTTCTCCATCGAAACTTGTTCTTTTGTACGGAGGTAAGCAATAAGCGATCGGATTTCATGGGGAGTAAATGAATTCAGTTGATCGTCGGGCATCATCGATTTTTCGCTTAGTTGTCGTTGCTCAATCTCGTCTTTGGCGATGGTTACGAAAGCATCAGCCGTTTGGATCGTAACGGTCTTTTCATTCTCACTGCGAACAATTCCCGATATCACTTGCCCACTATCCGTCAAAACAATGCTTGGTCGATACTCGTTCGCCATGACCGCACTTGGGTCCACAACGTTTTCTAGCAAATAGTCGAGATTCGCCCGATTCGAGCCTGTTAAATCAGGGCCTACATGCTGACCTATTCCATACAAGACATGGCAGCGCTGGCATGTCTTGGCAAAAACCTCTCGGCCTAAACTTTCTTCAGGCTTTTGCAACGAAGCGTCGGAAATTAGTTGTTTGTAGTTATGAATGAGTCGAACTTTTTCAGCCGAACTAGTACGAACCTGTCCCCATACTTTCCCAAGAAGTTCGTTTAGCTCTTTGTTGTTGAGAAAGTCGAGTTGTCTTACTAGGTCCGCCGATAGATCGGTGCGAGCAATCTGCTTGCTTTCGATCGCTTCAAGCATCGCGATCGCCCCAGGTGCGCGGCTGCAAAGTGTCGCAATCGCCGTACGACGATCTTCGATGGATAGTTGCGGGTACGCCTCGACAATTGCTTTCGCAATTTCGGGTCGATCATACTGAGCCAAGCCGCGAAGTGCTGCGCTTTGAAGTGCAGTCCCCTCCGTCTGCTCACGCGTCACCGAAAACGGACCTTTTGACGGAGCGATGATCGCGAGAAGGTTTGGAACAATCTCCTGATCTTTTATCGCGATCAACGCGTTCAGCGCCTGAACTCTACGCTCTACGGCACTATCCCGATCGCGAGCAACAGAACGAAGCGATTCCATAGCTATGCGATCCCCAAAAAGTCCCCCCAACGTCGTTGCTTGAAGCTTCAAATCGTTGTCGGGGCTTTTCGAGAGCTGCTCATAAAGTTCATTCCATCCGTCCGGCATCGCCGCCGATCGTTGACCTGCCAGAGCAGTTTGAATTGCAGTCAAAAATATCCGCCGAAGTTCATCTGATTTTGCCTTTCGAAGGGCTGCGATCAAACGTGAAACAGCGTCCTTGCCGCCGCTTCCCGCAATTCGGCGAAGCATATACTCTCGCACCAACGGAATCTTTGTCCCGGCTTGCAACGACCATGCTAAAGCACGATCAGGATCGACATCGGCCATCGGCTCCACGGCATACCAAACCATCAACGGCAAATTATGATCATAAGTGTCAGAGGCATTGAGCGTGATGGCTTCTATCCAAGGCCATCGCTCGCTCGATGGGATTCGCGGCAGGGCCGATGTTAACGCCAGGCGAACGACTGGCGAATCATCGCTGGCCAGTTGCTTCCAAAGCAACTCACGATCCGCTCGATGAACGTCGTTTTCAAACGCCAAGCGGACTGACCAGCTACGCACATACGGACTTGTATCTTTCGAAAGACGGTCGAGAAGAATCGAGTCGATGCGATTTATACTATGCAAAGCCCATATCGCTCGGAGACGACGCGACGCATCGGAATGGACAGTGGCAATCGATGCCAGCCGTTCGACAGCTTCCTTGTCAATCGATTTCCGTTCCGATGATCGCTCCTGAAGCAATCGTCGAGCATGCCGAACGTACCAGTCGTTGGCGTTCAAACACAGCTCTGCCAGTTCTAGATCCGATCGCATTGATAAATCGACCGTGACCGGAGCCGTTGTGCCATAAGAGATTTTATAGATCCGACCGTTGCTTCGATCATGCTTGGCCACTTCCTTGTTATGGCAAGCTTGCATGTCATACCAATCGATCATCGTTACTTGACCGTCTGGACCATATCGAAGATTTAAGATTTGCGAAGCCAAGTCGCCGGTAAGGAGAAAATCCGGTGAATACTTGCCAACATATCCTGAACCGCGTGGTTCCAATAAATCGACGTTCAATCGCTGACCATGAATATTATTCATGAAAAGCGCTTGATGATACTGTTTTGGCCAAGCTCCGCCTTGATAAATCATGGCGCCGGCGTGTGCATGCCCCCCACCAACTTCGTCCGATTTGCCGTTCCCGCCATGCGGCGTTGCACCGAGATAATGAAGATGTTCGGCGATGGTCTTGATGTCATTGTAAGTATGGGGATTAAAATGCTGGCCTCCTTGTCGATGATAGCGGCCACCCTGAATCATGTGGAATAGATGAGGAATGACACAAGCTGTAATAAAGGCGTCTCCGACATCATTGAAATCGACACCCCAAGGATTGCTGGTGCCATGCGAAAATACCTCGAACTGATTGTTCACTGGATGGTAACGCCAGACGCCAGCATTCATCGGGATTCGCTGCTCGTCAGGCGTTCCCGGCTTGCCGACTCGCGAATGCGTAAAGACACCGTGGCAACCGTACAGCCATCCGTCTGGCCCCCACATAAAAGCGTTGAGCGTTTCGTGGGTATCTTGATACCCCCAACCGTCTAGCAATCGAATAGGCTCTCCGTCCGGAACATCATCCTGATCCCGATCCGGAATGAATAGGAGATACGGAGCTGCCCCAACCCACACTCCACCAAAACCAATTTCGAGCCCACTGACAAGGTTTAACCCCTCAGCGAAGATCTTTCGCGAATCGAATTTTCCGTCGCCGTCCCGGTCTTCGAAAATCAATATCCGATCGCGTCCATGATCGCCGTCGGCACGCTGCGGGTATTCGTAAGCTTCCGCTACCCACGTTCGTCCGCGATCATCCACGGCAAACGCGATTGGTTGTTGCACGTCCGGCTCGGCTGCACACACTTGAACTCGAAACCCCTTCGGAACTTTCATCGCCGCTGCTGCCAACTCAGCATTCAAGCCGGAATGCGGATACTGGTCGAGCACCAATTCAATCGCTGGAGCCGTAAGCGGCCCTGGTGCCTTCTCGTGAAATCGAAAGTGATCAAAATTCAGATGATCCCAGCCGTCCGAACCTTCATCGACCAATCGAATAAACATCTCCTTGTCTTGAACTCGTCGTAGATCGACGACGACCCGCGAAAGCTCCTCTCGATTCGAACCACTCGCTTGATAAAAAGGTTGAGACTCACCGAAGGAATACAATTCAACGCGAGTCTTAATCGACGCCCCGCCGCCCAACCAAAACGAGGCAAAACGCGATGAAACTTTAAATGGTACGGAGGTCAGTGTTCCATAGGGCGGATCGGCCTTCACCTCAAAGCCACCGATCCAGAATTTACCTTGATGACGACTTCGCATGTCGGGACGACGCTTTGCGATCGCATCTCCCTCGATAGGCTGACCGACAAAGGCTAGCCCTTCAAGTTTCCAGTCTCTTAAGTCTCCTGTCTCGAAATCTAGATTCAACGGCAATCCATCGATGCCTATCGGCTTGATTTCATCTGCCATGGCTTGCTGTTCACTCGATTGGCCGAGCGGCGTCGATAATCCGAGTGAATCTCCCTTGGTTCGCCAACGAAGATAATCGATACCGACCATGTAGGATGGCACCGCCTTGGCGTTCGTACCAACAATTTCAATCGACAGCGTATGCTTGCCAGCCTGGACGTTGGGCAGGGGATAACTTAGTACGCCCGTAGTGACCACTTTGTCGCGATAGAGTTCGATACTGTCCGATAGTACTTGGTCATCCAAGCGGACTCGAATGATGCCATAGTTTTTTGCGCAGGTTAGCACCAATTCTAAAGCGGTGACATCGGCGGGAGCTTGAATGTCCAACGTAAGCAACTGTCCTGGTTTTGCTCCTGTCCACCACATCTGTTGGTTACCGCTCCAACGATCAGTGCTAAAACCTCCCATCGCTTGCACTTTGGCTGCTCCGCCGGTGACATTGGCGACCAAGGATTCCGCTTCGATTGCTCCCACAAGACTCTGCTTAATGCCTTCTCCTTTGACACTCGGATTACCTGTCCGAGTCGAAGAAGCGGGCGCTGGTGCGGGTGGACCCGCGTACGGTTTTGGTTGTTCGGCTTGCCAAGTCTCGATATCCGTCTTCTTGGCTTGATGCATCAATACATGCGCGCCCAGCATTCCGCCGACAGCAATGTCTTGCAATCCATCTTGATTGATATCGTGAACAACCACCTGACGACCAATTCCTGCTTTGTCATCGGCGCGGTACGGAATCCAATCAACGCCCTGGGGGCCTCGAACCAGTTTAAACCAATACACGACTGCTCCCGCATCCCACATCGGACTCTTCTGATGATGGGAGTAGTAAGTCTTTCCGGTGACAATATCCTTCAGTCCATCCCCATCCATGTCAACCAAATTTACGCTATGTAGCTCGCTGAATAGCACGCCATATTTATTCTCAGATGGATGCTGCCCCATGATCAAATGCTCGCGAAACTGAATCTCGTCGCCGACAAGAACGTGCTCGTACCAAGCCAGTCCAAAATCATGTGCCGCTAGACTTGTGATCACATCGTTGTCGCCATCACCGTCAACATCGTAAGCGTACATTTCAGCACCGCCGCCAGCGTTGGTGAACTTGGCTTTATGCTCGACCCAACGCTGAGACTCAGGATTCTTCGCAGGCTGCTCGAACCATCCCGTCGCCCGCAAAATATCCATTCGTCCATCGCCGTTCACATCTCCAACTCCTAAACCGTGCCCGAATCGATCGGCCGCCACTTTTTCCGATATCGGATGAAATGTCCAGGGACTCCATGGTTTTGACCAATCGACGGTTGCGAATCCAAAGAAGCTATCGCGAGTGCAAACTAATTCGGGTCGTTCATCACCTACCAGGTTCGTCCATTGTGGCGACTCATTCGATACCCAATCGATAACCTGTATCTTCTCCCAGTGTTTGCTTTTCGATTTCGGACCGGGATTCCTGTAAACATGAGCAGGCGTACCGGGGAAGCCGACCGTAAACACATCCTTCGCTTTATCACCATCAAAATCATAGACCCATGAGAAAAAATGATCCGCATACTTTTCCATCGGTTGTGGAACAGGCAGATAGATTTCATGCTTCAAAGTAAACTCGGGACCCTGAAACCAATAGGGTCCATAGATAACGTCGTTGTTTCCATCGCCATTGATATCGCCGACACTGATGCCTTCTGAAAAATACGTATCGGTAAGCGATTGCCGCTCGAATCGTTGAATCATATGCTCGTCGGCATATAAACCGAACGACGATATGACACTCAGTAAAATGCTGGTCGCAAAAAGAAAATGGAATGGTTCGTACCGATGGGAAATCGCGAACGATTGAGAGGCATGAAGGCACATGTTGTCATGTTCCTAGGATAGGGGGAGGTGGGATTGGGATGTTCGCCAGTATAGCGTAACGCTAAGGCTTCCGTCGGTTTTCGATCGACCAGGGTTTCCCAGCAATTCGAGCAAACCGGTACTAACGCACTCCGGCTGATGAATAATCCAGCTCGCTGCGGGCCTCAGGAGGAGGCCTACCCTAAAACGCCCGTGGCTAAGCGCTTACTAGGTCTCTTGCCCAACGTCAATCGAGGCGTTTACGTCGCATCTCCAGCCGTATCCGCATACTCTTTTGTCTGCTTCTCATAATAACGCGAAGCCGCATATCCGGTATGACTTGGGTAACCATAGCCGCCGTACTCGTTGTAGTAGGGATTTTGGTCGACTCCGTTGACAATCACACCTAGCATTCTTGCATGCACTAGATCCAAAAGTTCTCGAGCTCTTTGCGATGCGAGGACGACGCCCTTTCGAATCCGAAAGACCAACAAAACACCATCCACTTGCGTCGATAAGGACGTTGCATCAGCAACTGGAAGCAGCGGCGGCGAGTCGACCAAAACAACATCAAATCGTTCGCGCAAATTCTGAAGTACATCTTTGAACGTCTTGGAAACAACAAATTCTCCTGGATTTTCGGAATGCCCGCCACAGCTTACAAGCGATAGATTATCGACAAACGTCGGACGAATAATCTCGTCCATCGTTGTACTCCCATCCTCGATGCCAAGTATTCCAGGCTTCATTGAGAGCCCAAAGTGCTTGTGCTGTCGAGGTCGTCGCATATCCGCATCCAAGATGCAGACTCGTTTTCCGCTCTGTGCAATCGAAACACCAAGGTTGCTGACCGTCGTCGACTTGCCGTCGCCCGCCGATGGACTGCTCAGCAGATAGACCTTGGCCCCGGAATAATTCCCGAAGAACAACATGGCTGTTCGACATGCGCGAAACGCTTCTGCACCAGAGGAACGCGGATCCAGCGCGGTTACCAAGGTCGATGTACAGTTAAATTCATTCTTCGCTTTTAATTTTGGAAGCGTCGGGCTCTTGCAAATCACCGGAACCTTCATCTTCTGGAAAATTTCGTAAGGGTTTCGGAACGTTAGATCTGCCCGGTCGATTACGATCGCCAACGCGGCTCCTAACAAACCACCAATTAAACTTGAAAACAAAAGATAATTTAGAAGGATCGGCGAAACGATGATTCCGTTCTGAGGATTATCAATTGTCTTGACCCGTGTGGCGCTGAAGTTCGACGCCACGACCGAAATCTCCGACAGCCGATCCATAATGTCACGGACCGACGATTCTTTTTCCCTAATTTCGTCCTTGAGAAGATTCAATTCTGCCATGTCGGAGCGAATTTGAGTCGCTTCGGTTTCCATCAAATCGATTTCAATATCGAGCGCTTTGATGGCGGTATCGTGCATTTCCTTCTCGCGCTGCAAGGTTACCGCATAAATCCGAATGGTTGAATCGTTCAAGTAAGCCGCCTGCTTCTTTCCGTCGTCACTATCTTTCTTATCAACCTCTTTCTCGCCAGCGACAATCGCGTCCTTTAACCTTCCTAGTTCGGCTCTGGCAACGTCTCGCCTGGTACGAAAAGCCTCCGTTTGAATCGAGAGTACGACTCGGTCTGGGTGATTCTCCCCTATATTGCTTCTGGCTAACGTCTCGTTGCGCAAATCTAACGATGAAATCTGATTGTCATAGGCTTCAATATTCGCCTGCAAACGCCGCGATGCCTCAACGCGATCTGCCGAATCGCTATAGACAGCCGTCGCACTGTTCGCCATATACCCTAAATGCAAATACTTCTCGGCTTCGATCGACAGCGATTGCATGACAATGGTCTTTGCATTTCCCTCTAACGCCATCGCCTCCGACAACCCGAGCAGCCTTTCATCCACAAGTTTCACTTGTCGCTGACGTTCATATCGCTGCAATTCCAACTGTTGCTTCTTCTCGAGAAAGGGATTCTTGAACTCGTTGGTCAGAGTGTCCGAAGCTAAACCCAATTTCATGTGCAATTCGTAATAGCGACGCTTGGCGCCATCCTTGCTCTCGACGAGCTTGTCGTGCAGTTTTTCGACAAGCGCGATCGTCTCCTGGCTGTTAACCAATACATCGTCGTTGAGCGAACGATTGTAGGAATCGACGATCGACATCAATATGCTCGGCAAATCCTCCGAGACTGGTCCCTTGCACGTTAATTCTAAAGTGTCTGCCGAAGTTCCGATCGCTTTGATCGTCAACATATTCTGCAATGCAAGGAGCGGAATTGGGTTGCTTCGAAATGACTGTAGCTCGGTAAGTTCCCACGCTCAATAGCGCTTGCAAGCACAAGCTGACTTTTGATCAGATTGGTCTGCTTTGCAAGCGAGACGCCCTGAACCATGAGATCACCCTTGACGATACTTGGAGGTGCCTGTGTCCAAACCATTAAGCGAAGTGCCGACTGGTAGGTCGGCTTTTCCTGCTTATACAAAAGATATCCAATCCCCGCACCCACCAAGCAAAACAAAACGATAATCGACTTTCGACGAAGAATGGGCCCTAAAAAGTCGATCGCAGGCGGTTCACTTTCATCGCCTAGCATCTCGCGGGCCTGCAGCTCGCGCGCTTGCATTTCCCTCGAATAGGCTTCCCTCGCCAATATATCAGTGGCTACATCATGCCCGTTGTGATGCGGCAAATTGTTCCCATTATTAGGAGGCAACTCACTGCTTGGTGTAGGAAAAGACATCTCGTCACGCAATTCCTGAACTTGGACGGTTCAACGAAAAAATAATATGCAAGGCAAAAAAGGACGAGTACCCCAAAAGTATCGGGCTACCCCCCAAAACAATTTCCCAGCGAAATTGACCGTTATTATAGTCGTTGGAACGCTCGCCGATTAGGCCTTACGCCCGTAATAAATCAAAAAACTACCACCGCGATTACAGATATAAGGTTTGCACAACCTTTCGCCACTTGCTTTTGCTACAAAAAATTCAGCGGCAGAATGCTTTCGATACAATTATTGTTACCACTGCTCTTGCCGATGGTACGGTTAATGTGGCTCCTGGAACGTACGTGGAAAATGTCGCGATCAACAAGAACCTGTCCCTCCTTTCGGTTGGTGGAAGATCCGTCACGACTATCGAAGGCATTTCAGGTGTTGGCTCTTTGGGCGCAGTCGTTGTTTCGAATAACACAACGGGCGTTCAGATCGGTGATACTGGCAAAGGCTTCAAGATCATTGGAATCGATAATAACGCTCCCGGCCTCGAGAATGCTGCGGTTTACTTTCAAGGCGGTCATAACGGAGCAACTATGCGTGACAACGAAATCGAGGCTAAGGGCGACGCTGGACTTCTCACTGAGTTCGGCATGACTCTTAGTGGCTTCGTGGTCGATGGCAACACGTTCTCGGGTAAGACCTTTATCGGTCCTAATCCGGCTGGCGATGGTTTCGGCGCTCAGTTCGTCTTGGCCAATGTACCTCGCCAGTTGGTGGCGTTCGGCAATGGCGGCGGTGCGGACACCAGCAGCGCGACCAATATCACGTTTACCAACAACATTATGTCCGGAACGACTGGTGGCATCAGTCTGACCGACAACAGCGGAGCTTCCGTTGCCGCGCACGGGCAAGGAAACACCCAAGTTACGCTGGACGTGTCCAGTTCAACGATCTCGGGGAATACCTTCACCGGAGATACGGCAAGATTCGCAACCTCGCTGCGCGCTCGCCGTCCTGGTACGACGATTTCGGGCAATACGTTCGAGAGCGATGGTCTCACCGCTACCACCGGCCACGTTTTCGTTGCGAATTCCCTCCAAACTCTAGCGCAGATCGCTAGTGCCAACACGTTCGATAAAGCGGTCTTTGTTACGGGTTCCGCAACAGGTCAGATTTCGAATACGATCTTTCAGTATCCATCACCTAACAACAACCAAACGATTATCGGTGGCGCTGGCGTTCAGGTAGCTCCGTTTACTGGAACCGCGTCGCAGTATGCTATCGTTACTGCGTTAGGCGTGACGACCGTTACCGACTCCATTGCAAATCGTGACGGTGTCGACTCAATAACGGGCGTCGAGGTTTTGCAATTTAGCGACGGCGTTGTCGTGCCTTCGGCCGGCGCAAACAATGTTTTTGCCGTGGCGGTTGATTCAACCACAATTTCGATTTCGGTTGATGGATCGCCGGTAGCTTCCTACCCTACCAACATGGTAGCTCCTTTGGTGCTCGATGGCGGCGCAGGCGATGACACCTTTACTTTTAACCTTGCACCCGGCGCGGTGCTCCCAGCAGCCGGAGTTTCGGTCGTGGGTGGCACGGGCGGAAATGATTCGTTGGTCGTCACCGGTGCTCCAGCCGGAAATGCCATTTTCAACTACATCAACTCCAACGATGGAAGTGTGGTCATTCCAGGTGTTGGGACAATCAACTACACCGGCTTGGATCCGTTTAGCTATACGAGCCTTGGTGGCACCCTTACGTTCAACTTGACAGCCGGTGCCGACGACGTCGCTGTTACGACAAGCGGTGGCGACATCATTTTGACAGCCACAACGATGGAAACAACAACCGTCAGCTTGACTGGGATCACCGCCATCATCATCAACAACGGCGGCGGCAGCGACAAGGTTACCATCAACAATGCCTTGACCCAAAACGTGACGCTGAATGTGAATGAAGTCGCGCTGAATGCAGCGATCAGTGGAACTGTTACTGGTACCTCAAGTCTCTTTACAGTCAACGCAGGCGGCAAGATTCAGAATGGCGTCGATGTCGCTGCGAACAGTGCAACGATTAATGTGACGGCAGGCACGTACAATGAAGACGTCGATATGACCGCAGGCGGTAAGACGGGCCTCCAGCTCTTGGGTGCTGGCGCCGCGACGACCACAATCAGCGGCGTGCTGGGTGGAGCCAACGAGACTATCCTCATCGGCCAAAACGAAACGATTGATGGTTTTACGATTACCCGCGCCACAGGCGTCAGCGAAAATAATATCGGTCTCACGATAAGCACAGGGGCAACTGGCGCCGTGATTCGGAATAATATCCTCACCGGGAACCGGACGGCGATCTATCTGAACGGGGGCAATAGCCAAGCGAACATCACTCGCAACGTGATCGATAACAACCGCACCGGCTTCCTTCTCCCTGATGGATCGGGATACGGTGCGTACCAGATCACTCAGAACGCGATCACGAACAACAAGACGTTTGGCATCCTCTTCAATGCCGCTACCGCTATCAACTCGGGTTTCTTGATCCAGAACAACAACATCAGTGGTAACTACGCTGTACAATTGGAAAACAACTCAGGTTCGTCCGTCAACGCGTCTGGCAACTGGTGGGGAAGTACCACTCCCGTCGTCACAGCTAGCCAGATCAACGGCACGCTTCCAGGCGTATTTGCTTACCCTGGTCCAGCATCTCCTCCGGGATCGCCATATCCTTACGATATCACCGGATCGTCTGCCACCTTGGTCGATTTCTCCCCCTATCTCAACTCTGGAACTGACACCGATCTGGGCACGCCTGGATTCCAGGGGGATCTCTCGTTCCTAAATGTTACTACCGTCAACACTCAGACCGGCGCGACCGGCCGCATTCAGGAGGCTGTCAATTTACTCGCTGATGGCTCGCTCACCGGCGGTGCCCGCACCGTTAACGTGCTGGCTGGCACGTACGACGAAGTCGTCAACGTGAACAAATCAGCAACGTTGCAGGGTGCGGCCGCGCATGCTTCGATTATCGCTCCGACCACCGGTGCTCAGCAGAAGGTGATCAATGTCGATGCGACCAACGTAACGATCGACGGCTTTGCAATCCAAGTCAACCAGAATGACGACGCTGGTATCGGTGGAACGGCGCCGATCGCGCCAGTTGGTATTGCTTCTGTGGGAGCCGCACCGGGTACGGTGCTTGATTTCAACGGCCTTGAGATCAAGAACAACCAGATCACGTCCATTGGCAATAACGCGGTCCAATGGACGGGTTCACCCGGCTTTGGGTTGCGCGCGGCCGGAATTGTGCTCTATGACAGCCCCAGTGGCGGCGTACCGAGTGTGACTATTGAAGATAACACGGTCGATATCCTTAGCGGAACAAGCTTCTTCCAAAGAGGCGTTTGGTTGGCTCAACTGAATGCGACCGTTACCGGGAATACTATCAAGGGGTCTGCCAACGATCTTCTCTTCCAATTCCCATCGGGTGCTGCGTCGCTTATCGATAACAACGATTTCTTTGGAGTTCATTCGGACGGTAGCGGTGGAGTACTCATCGCCGACCCGAACGCTTTAGCACCGATTACGATTTCGAACAATGACTTCACGCCGACGGTTTTGGCGACGCCATCAACTTCGCTGCGGGTGAATCGCAACGCTGTGTCAGGCTCGGCAATTACGATTACGGGTAACACCTTCAATGGTTTCACCGTAAATGGGGTCGATATCGGTGGTGCACAAGACGTTTCGGTCTCGGGCAATACGTTTACACCGAAAGCCGCCACGGCAGGCTACGTGCATGTCCGCGTTGATTCTCAAAGTGCCAGTAACAACGCTAGCACGCTTACCCCAATCAACACTACGATTGACGGCAACATCTTCAACACGGCAGCTGGATCAACAGGTTCAGCCGTGGTTGTCGCTAACAACCTATCGGGTAGTAATTTCACGGGTGTCAACGTTGGTTCAACCACCGATAACACCTACAACGCTGGCATCACGACCGGTGTTTCCGTTACCGGCGGCTTAGTGACCGTGCAAGATGCAATCGCTGGCACAACCTCGGGCATTTCAGCCACGGCTGGAACAACCAACGTTTCGTCGAGCACTTTAACAACCAACACAACCGGCATTTCCACTTCAGGAACCGCCGCATTGAATCTCGGTGCTGGTAACTCGATCACCGGCGGGACGACCGGGTTGAGTATGTCCGGTAGCGGTGTTACGTTGACCGGCAACACGCTTAATAATCTTGCATTCAGTGGCCAATCGGGCAACTATGTGACGCTCGCGAGCAGTGCCTTGGACAACCTCGAAATCAACGGCACGACTGCAACTTTCGGTGGACTCACTGGAGGAGCAGCAACTCTCGCTCAGAACTTTGCAATTGAAGACAAGATTTTGCACGCGACCGACAACGCATCGCTCGGATTTGTTCGAGTCAAAGCGGGTGAGGTTTTTGTAACGACCTATAGCGGGCATGATACCAATGTGCTGTACGGCATCACGAATGGCGGAACCGGATCCGGTTCACCGTTAGCAAACCTGATCATCGAAGATAACATTATCGAGAAGACCTTGGTCGGTGTCTTCGGTAACGGGAGTAACTTAACCCCACAAGACGGCAGTTCGATCGATGGCAACCTTTTCCGCAATATTGGCGTTTTCGATTTCGGCTACGGAATTGCCTTGCGTAATAATTTCTACGCAAACATCACCAACAACGTGATGGACAACGTCTACACCGGAATCGTGACCAACAACAACAGTCAGGCCAAAGGAAGTGCTTGGACGATCGGAGGGAATACGATCAACAGCTTCGGCGCTGGCCTGTGGTACAACCAAGCCTATAGTACGGCCACGCCACTAACGTTGAGCAACAACGTATTCAATAAGGACTCGGATGCCGCCGCCGTTACCAACAGTATTGGGTTGTTAATCACCGGTGGCCCATCGTTTGTCGGTGGTTCCTATACAGGCAACCAATTCAACAATTACGAAAACGGCGTGGTGGTTTGGGGCACCGATGCGACGACGACGTTCGGGTCAACAAATTCGATCTCGGGAGCCACCAAACGAGGCGTGTTCGTTACGAACAACGTTGGTTTCAACCCGATCGGTACGACCGTTCTCGGATTGGTTGGGACACCGTCAGCAGTTGTGCTTGATGATCTGAATGTCGGTGTGACTGGAACGGGACAAGCGGTAGTGGTTCAAGGCGATACCGGAGGAGGCGTGTCAACGCTGACTCTTCAGAATGACGTCGATCTGTCGGGTGGTACCGATGGGTTAGCTGTTAACGGTCCGCAAACGGCTATTGTCGGTAATACGCTCGCCGATACAGATTTCTCGGGACAATCGGGTAAGTACATCACGCTGACGAATTCCGCCCTCGATAATCTAGAGATCAACGGTACTGGTTCCGAGTTTGGTGCGTTGCTCGGTTCTGGAGCCACGATTTCTCAAAATTATGCGATTTCCGACAAAATTGTCGATGCCGTAGACGACGCGTCGCTCGGCTTCGTCCGAGTCAAAGCAGGTGCGGTCTTCGTCACTCCGAATAGCTTCGTAAGCCCGAACACAACGACGCCAAGCGTTCAGCGAGCCATCGATGCTGCCACAACTGGCGATACCGTTCATGTACAAGCCGGTTCGTATACCGGCGGGGCAACAGCTTCTGGAAAAGCCATCACTTTGTCTCCGGGCGCAAGCCCATCGCAGGTTACCATTAATGGCAACCTTGCTTTGGGTAGCAACGATACGTTGCTCATCGAAGTCGACAGCCCATCCTTGCCTTCCGGCTACGACAATTTGATCGTCATCGGCACGGTGGATATTTCTGCTGCGACCCTTAGTCTTGTCGTGAACTATTCTCCAGTCCACGATGACGCATTAACAATTATCGATAACAATTTGGTTGATGGCGTCACAGGCGAATTCTCGAACACTTCGACCGCCGCGCTGACGGGTGCCAAGTCAATCACGGGAACCCAATGGGACGTGAACTATGCCGGAGGTAGCAATAATGATGTCGTTCTCAGCTTCGACAACAATGCCGACGTCGGTGCGAATCTCTCGGTGGCCATTACCCCTGCCTTCATCAACATTGCCAATCGAGCGGCCGTCCCTTACACCTTGACCGGCAGGGACTTGGACGCGGTTCTCACCCTGACGTTTACCGACAGCCTATCCGCAACGGTAGTTGTTTCCAATGTTATCGCTGACGGCACAGTCAACTTGTCCAGCCTAGCTGACGGACTCATCACATTGACCGTTTCTGTCACGGACAACGTAGGGAACACAACCACCGGCATCGGCGATACCGCAACCAAAGATGTGATACTTCCAGCCGCTCCGGTGGTCCTGTCGATCACGGACGATACGGGCTTGAATACGACCAACGGCAAGACCAGCGATAACACGCTATTTTTTAACGGAACCGCAGAACCCGACAGCACGGTCACCGTCTACAGTGGCGTAACACCACTCGGAACCACTTTGACAACCGGCGGCGGAACTTGGTCGTTCAATTACACGGGTACCGTGATCGCGGATGGCACGTACAGCATTACCGCGACAGCGACCGATCAAGCCAACAACACCGGACCAGCATCGGCGGTATTTACGCTGATCGTTGAAACGGAAGCTCCTGAAATCTACGCCGTCACAGGACCTGGATTCATTACCGAACCTCTTGGAACCCTCGGCTCAAGCACGGCTTCAGGGGTCATCTCGTTCCAGGATCTCCAATTCGAAGATCCGATCGTTGCGACTGCGAATATCGCACAAACAGTGACTCCTCCACTACCTGGCCCCCCCATCGGGCCTCTCGGTTCGCTCGTCGCCGGATTGGATCTTTCCGCGTTTGACGACCAATTGGGAACCGTTAATTGGTCCTACACCGTTAGTAACGCGGCTATCAATTTCTTGACGGCCGGACAACAAGTTCAAAGAACGGTCTTGGTAACCCTTACCGACCCCAACAATCCAGGAAAAACAGATCAGTACACCGTTACCGTCACGATTACCGGAACCAACGATACGCCTGTTGTCAACGTGATTGCGACGAACAACCTCACCGAACAGACGAATCTCGTACCGATTACGGCAACGATCCCAGTCACCTTCTCCGACGTCGATCTCATCGATGTTGGTCACACGGCGAGCATCACTAATGTTCTCCCCACCGGAATTACGGCCGGCTTGACCCTTGATAACGCCGCTCTCATGGCATTAGTAACTCCAGGTACCGTCACCAAGAATAGCGGCTCGACCGCAGGTTCGCTCAACCTCGGCTTCAGCGCTGGGTTCACCGCGTTCAATTATCTAGCCACCGGAGAGGTCCTAACGCTCACCTACACCCTCACCATCAACGACGGCGAATCCCTCAACAACCTCGGCACCCGAAACTTTGTGATTACGATCACCGGTACCAACGATGCGCCTGTAATCGATACGGGTATCTCGGCTAACTTCCAAGGTGCCGTGACCGAAGATGTTTCGAATCCGTTGGTAAGCACCGGAACGTTCCCGTTCACCGATGTGGACTTGACCGACGTCCATACGGTAGTTCCAACGATCTTCTCGACGACACCATCGATCGGGGTGACGATTCCGGCTGCGACTCAGACAGCCTTGAACACGGCCTTGGCCACGCTCATCTCGAACGTTTCGACGGGTGATGGCGCTGGCGCAGTTACCTGGACGTTTACCTTAGCTAACAGTTTGACCCAATTCTTGGCCGCTGGTGGAACAGTCACCATCATCTACGATGCCAAGGTAACCGACGACAGCGGCGTTGTTCTGAGCAACAGCGATACCGAGCAAGTGACCATTACGATCACCGGTACCAACGATGCACCTGTTTTGAATGTAATTGCGGGTGGCACGGTAGCCGAGGCGGTGAATGCGGCGGCTCAGTTGGTGGTGGTGAATGGGACGGTGCCGTTCTTGGATTTAGATGTCACGAATACGATTACGCCTTCTGTGACAGGAGTTCCGACGATTAGTGCAAGTCCGGCGTTTGTGATTCCGCCTGCGGTGGCTGCGGCTTTGACGAATCCGGCGGCGCTCAGCTTCTTGCCGACTTCCATTACTTCGGGTGGCTTGTTGAATTCGGTGGCTTATTCGTATGCTCCAGCGGCGGTGAATCTTGATTTCATGCGTCCTGGCGATACGCTGACGATCACTTATCAGGTCAAGGTAAATGACGGAACAGTAGATTCAAACGTCCAAAACGTCGTCTTTACGATTACTGGAACCAATGACGCGCCGGTCGCGGTTGTGGATAGCTATACCACGGCACAGAATACGACGTTGAATGCAACGGCTCCGATTGGTTTACTTTCGAATGATTTTGATTTTGATGGACCACCGATTAGCGTCTCGGCAATCAATGGAGTCCCTGCCAATGTGGGTGTACCCGTTGTGTTGACTAAGGGAACGGTCGTTGTTCAAGCGAACGGTGCCATGGTCTACTTGCCGAACGTCAACGTTACGGGCATTGAAACGTTCAATTACACGATCACCGATGGAAGTTTATCATCGAGTGCGAATGTTACGATCGCGATTGTTGGGGTGAATCAACTGCCGATTGCTACAACGGACTTTATCTCCGGGGCTCGCAATGCCACGGTGAACTTTGGTGTCCTTGGGAACGATTTTGATCCGGATGGCAATTCGTTCTCGATTACCCATGTCAATGGCGTAGCGATGTCTCCGACGACGGTAATCGTGTTGGCACATGGAACGCTGACGTTTAACAACGCCAGCGCCGCATTCAACTTTGACTACTCACCGAACATCAACTACGTTGGCTTCGAATCGTTTAGTTATCGAATCACCGATAGCCAAGGTGGAGTTGCTTCGGCGTCGGTGCTGATCAACGTCAGCAACACAAACGTCGCACCCGTCGCCAATGACGATTCGTTCTCGGGTAACAAGAACGTATCGATCAGTGGGAACGTATTGACGAATCCAGTTGCCGATAGCGATGCGGATGGTGATATTCTCACGGCAAACTTGGCAACGCTACCAGCTAATGGAACGGTATCGCTTCTGTTCAATGGTTCGTTTACCTACACGCCGAACGTGAACTACGTCGGTCCGGATTCGTTCACCTATCAAGTTAGTGATGGTCGTGGTGGAACTGACATTGGTCAGGTCAATTTGACTGTACTTCCTGCAAGTACAGCTCCGACTGTTGCTCCGCAAACGTTTAGCGTGGCAGAAAACAGCATTGCTGGAGCAATCGTGGGAACGGTATTGGCAAGTGATCTCGACGGAAACTCGCTTACGTATTCGCTGATTGGCGGATCGCCGAATTTTGCGATCAATGCAACCACCGGACAGATCACGGTAATGAATACGGCAACATTGGATTTCGAAACGACGCCAACCTACAATCTCACGGTGAATGTTTTCGATGGCACAGCAACGAGCGCGGCTTCGGTAACGATCAACGTCACGAACGTAGTCGATGAGGTTGCACCGAAGGTTAGTTCGGTCCGAGTGAACTCGACGGCCTGGACGACAGCATTCCGAAACTTTGCGAATGGTCCGGCCTTTACTGGTGCAACCTATGGGTACGAGATTGTTACGACGGGCGCTAACTTACAGACATTGACTTTGCCTTGGGTGAACCTCAACCAGTTGCAGGTTCAATTCAGCAAAAATGTCGGAGCAAGTCTTGACCTATCGGATTTCCGACTAACGGGTACGGCTGGAATCCGAGCCGATTTGGCGACCGGTACGATACCTTCGATATTGTCGTTCACGTATGACGCAGTGAATTTCATTGCAACGCTGACGCTGAATCAATCGATCGAAGCTTCGAAGATAGATCTAGAAGTCTTATCGGCTGGAGTTTTTGACGCGAGCGGAAATCGATTGGATGGCGAATGGACCAACGATACGAGTTCGTTTGCGACGGGATCGGGCAACGGTACCGCTGGCGGCGATTTCAGCTTCAGGATGCATGTTTTGCCTGGTGATGCAAACCGCTTGGGCAATGAGGTTACTGGCACTGGTGTCGGTGAGGATCAAACGTTGGTTGAAAACGCTAACAACAAGCAAATCCTCTTTAATACTGCTGAGCTAGGTTACACGATCTTCCTCGACGTAAACGGTAGTGCAAAAGTAGATCCATTCGATGTAACGGCAGTAAGGAATCGCATCGGATCGAAACTTCTTTAGTGAGTAGTGATTGCCGTAGTGATCGGCAATAGAAGTAAACGCGTCGACGTTTTACGTCGACGCAAAGCAACATTGTTGAGATATCGTTACACGGGGCGGTATGAATTCAGCGTAAAAGCAACCAGATGAAGTATGGGCTTATTGCAAAAATTGCTGGCGACACGACGATCATGTTTTGTTGCTAAGTCCGAACCTAAGTTGGATATTAATGGTTTTCACGTTGGGATTCGTGAGGCTCATCGAACCGATTCGATGTTGCATTGCGGTCGCGCTCGGATGCGAGGAAGTTCAATCAAACCGCAAATAGATTTGCGGTAAATGAGGATGCGAAATGACAGTCTTGTTGAGATTAGATGTTTCGGTATTCGTAGAGCGAAATACCATTGGTTTTAAAAGTGCAATTTTCGCGATCAGATTCTAGTTCAACCCCCGTGTTTAAGGGCGTTGAGTCAAGGCAATTCCGCATTAGACTAGGAAAACGTTATAAAATGTCGAGATCCAATTGCAGAATCATGGAAATAGTGGCAATGTTTAAAGCAGTACGATTTTTGCTTGTGTTTACGGCTCTTCCGCAGAATCTGTGGGTCAAAATTGACTATTTATCGTTACGAATAGAAAACCGAAGTTTCAACGGACACCCGTTTCGCATTGGATTTTTGAGGCATCACTCCGATGTCCAAAGTTGAAGAAAAACAACCCACCAGACGATCAGTCCGGCGGGTTGCCGAGCGCCTTTGGCGCATCGGAGAGCGAGATATTCCTCAGCGAGTTGCTTCCCAGCAGAGCCCGCTTCCGCTTCTCCCGGCACAACCATCAT
>Ga0163150_10000765_pt1 | contig 57955 bp, 39 predicted proteins | sample OliLakLV19P2IB_FD_148628 | JGI IMG/M metagenome (GOLD analysis project Ga0163150, IMG submission 148628) | Freshwater microbial mat bacterial communities from Lake Vanda, McMurdo Dry Valleys, Antarctica - Oligotrophic Lake LV.19.P2.IB | ecosystem: Environmental > Aquatic > Freshwater > Lake >...
CAGTTGATCGCTAGCTAGTTTCTGTCGCGAAACCCGGAAAGTCTTGCTGTGTGGGGCTTTGAGCCAACCTCTCTAATAATGTCGGCTCGTTGGGGCGAGGGCCGGGGGGTGAGGGGGATTACCACGCTGTGAAAGAATGCGCTTGTCTTTCCGCGTCTGGCGAAGCTCTTCGGGCTCGGTTCGGGAATCGCTGCGGCGTGCCCTGCCCTCTCACCCCCAACCCCTGAAGCTGTGAAAAAATTCAACGGTAGGGACGCGCTGCCGCGCGTCCACAATCAGAAACCCAATCCGGACGCGGGGCACCGCGTCCCTACCGGATCGGGTTCATGCGGCAAACGCAATTTTTTCACAGATCCCCTCTCCCCGCTGGGGCGAGGGGAGCCGAACCGCTGAAGAGCGCGCAAGAATTGCGCCAGGCATGGCCTTGCGAGTTTCGCGACAGAAACTAGCTAACATATTTCGGGCTCTCGCCCTGAGCAATCAACATCGACGCAAAAGAATGCCGGAGATCGTGAAAACAGACACCATCCAGTGTAGCCATCTCCCGAATCGGCGCAAAGATGTCTTCATCAAATAGGTCTGCGTCGATGTGTTTCCCGTCGCCGTTGGCGAAGATGAGACCTTGAGACTCCCCTGAGAACTGCTTCAGGTTTGAAAGGAACTGTAGCACGTTGTTTGTCAAGGCAACGTGAGGTAGGATTTGTGAGACTCTTTACACGCTCTCAGTCTGCTTCAATTCGCGAGTCTGCTATGAGTAAGTCACTGATCTCATTTTTTTGCCGACTCTTGCTCTTCGCACTCAGTGCTCTCGTTTGGCTGCCCGCGGGCAATGCCCAGGGCACGAAGGGTGCGGAGTTTTTCGAGAAGCAGGTGCGCCCGGTGCTGGCGAAGCACTGCTACAGCTGTCATTCAAGTGCCAGCCAGCCGGTTATGGGTGGGCTGAAACTCGACAGTGAAGCTGGCTTGCACGCTGGAGGCAGCCGTGGGAAAGCGATAGTGCCTGGAGAACCACAAAGGAGCCTGCTTGTCGCAGCGATCACCTACAGTGAAGAGCGCCTGCGCATGCCTCCCACAGGTAGGTTGGCGGACAATGAAATTGCAGCGTTAACGGCCTGGGTCAAGATGGGAGCTCCATGGTGCGTCAAAGATGATGCCATTGAGGGGGACCGCAGCACTTCCGTCGGGAAGCCTTTCTGGGCGTTTCAGACTCCGAAAGAGCCTCGTATTCCCCAGGTTCAACAGCCCGAGTGGGTCAAGTCTCCACTGGATGCATTCATCCTGGCAACCCTTGAGGAGAAGAGGCTAAAACCTGCGCCGCGGGCCGACAAGCGGAACTTGATACGCCGGGCAACGTTTGATCTGACTGGCTTGCCTCCTACCCCTGAAGAAGTCCAGGCATTCCTGGCCGATGATTCGCTGGATGCGTTTACCCGCTTGGTGGATCGCCTGCTGGCCTCACCACGTTATGGTGAGCGGTGGGGACGACACTGGCTTGACGTTGCTCGCTATGCAGACTCCAACGGATTAGATGAAAACCTGGTCTACAAGAACGCGTATCGGTATCGCGACTACGTCATCAACGCCTTCAATAAAGACAAGCCTTACAATCAGTTTATCCTCGAACAGCTGGCCGGCGACTTGCTGCCAGGAGCCAGCGACGAAGACACGATCTACGAACACCAGACTGCCACCGGTTTTCTTTCTTTGGGGGCCAAGATGCTCGCCGAGGATGATCCAGTGAAAATGCAGATGGACATTATTGACGAACAGATCGACACAACGGGCCGCACCTTCATGGCTCTGACCATCGGCTGTGCCCGCTGTCATGATCACAAGTTCGATCCCATTCCGACGGCCGATTACTATTCACTGGCGGGAATCTTCAAAAGCTCGAAGACGATGGAGAATTTTAAGGTTGTCGCAAAGTGGAACGAATATGTTCTGGCTCCAAAAGCAGACCGAGACCGGCTCGAAGCACACAACCAGAGGATCGAAGCCCAGCAGAAACAAATCAGCCGGTTTTCCAAGCCGGCCGATAGGGAGATCTCTGACAGGGCACGTCGCAAAGTGGGTGCCTATTTACTGGCGGCCACGGACCTCTTGCGGTATGAGTCCATGAAACTTCAATCAGTACTCGGAGATTCGGAGAAAGCGGACAGGTCTGGCCTGTTGATTGTTAACGCGATCGATTTCTCACGAGGGAACGTCGATCCAAAATTCAAGAAAGACGCCGACGATCCCCGCGTGCTGGTCGATACGAAAGCAGCTCCCTATTTTGTGGAATACGAGGTTGCCCTGCCTGGAGACGGAAACTATCAACTGGAAATCCGCCAGGCCTCCCCGCAGTTCCACACCCTCGATATCAAGATCAATGGGGGGCTGGTTCAGGCAGGTATCCCCCCCGAGGTCAACCGTACCTCCTCTCCAGATGCCCAGTTGTGGACGGCGATAGGAATCTTTCCGTTTCGGCAAGGCCAGAACATCGTCCGACTGGAGATTGACGGGCCGTTCCCTTACTTTGACCAACTGCTCGTGGCTCCGAATCCGCTGCCGGTGGGTGCCGTTGTTCCAAAAACCTCCGTGCAGCTGGCAGTCGACTATGGAATCAATCCAGATATTCTCTTGCAGTGGACTGAGTATCTGCGCCGATCGCGGGGTGCCCCCGCCTCAATCCTCTACGCCTGGCACGCATTTGGAACATCGGCCTATGATTCACTGGCGGCGTGGACCTCGCCGGTGGCCCGTCTGTTCGATGGGCGCAAGCCCTCGACCCGACAAGAACTGGCGGCTTTCTACCAGAGTCTCTTCGATCGCGCCGACGGCGCCTGGAGGGCTCTTCATCCTGAAGCGTTAGCGGATGACAAACGAGAAGACGACGATAAGAATCGCAACAACGGTAGCGATAAAGGAGAGAAGCTGGCTGATTCAGCTCTGGAAGCTTTTCGACAGGTGCTTTACGAAAAATTTGGGCCTTGTCGTGTCCCCTCAAAGTCCGAACGATATTATTCCGTCGAAACCAGGGTGGAAATTGACCGGCTCAAAAAAGAGCTTAAGGCTTTGGAACAATCGACTCCGCAGTTCCCGCGTGCGATGGGGGTGAGCGAGGGCGAGATCGGTGACCTGCCCATTCACATTCGGGGTAGTCATCTCACCCTTGGCGATCGTGTTCCTCGACGGTTTCTCAAAGTGATCGCGGGAGAGAATCAAACGCCCCTAGATGCCACACACAGCGGGCGGTTGGAGCTCGCCCATTGGCTCGCTCGAGAAGACCATCCCTTGACGAGTCGTGTCATGGTGAACCGAATCTGGAGATGGCACTTCGGAAAAGGAATCGTTCCATCCACTGACAACTTTGGCAGACTTGGCGAGCCTCCGACCAATCTCCCGTTACTCGACTGGTTGGCCCGGCGCTTCATTCACGACAAGTGGTCCATCAAGGCTATGCACCGGTTAATCATGCTCTCCAGCACCTATCAAATGAGCACTGCCTGGGACGAGAAGGGGGCGGAAGTGGACCCGGAAAACAAGTTGTTTTGGCGAATGGATCGGCGCCGGCTTGATGCTGAGGAGATTCGCGACGCCATTATCGCTGTTGGTGAGGGGTTTGACTGGACCATGGGGGGTTCCATGCTCGCTTTCAGAGAGCGAGAATACGTCACCAGCATCAAGAATCGTGACACGACCAACTATGACGTCAATCGCCGATCTGTCTACCTCCCCATCATTCGGAGTTCGCTCTACGATGTCTTCCAAGCCTTTGACTTCGGCGATCCCAGTGTTCTGAACGGAGATCGTCAAAGCACTGTGGTGGCACCGCAAGCACTGTTCATGATGAACGGTTCGTTGGTGCTCAGGGAAACCGGGAAAATGGCCGCGAGCTTGGTTATGCGGCCAGAGCTCGACGATGGGGGTCGCGTACGGCAGGCCTACCTGCTGGCTTTTGGCCGCTTACCCAACGGCAGCGAGGTGGATCGAGCTCTTGCCTTCATTGGGCGTATGGAAGCGGCACTCAACGGTGGCCAGCTAAACTTCGAGGAACGCCGATTGCGGGTGTGGCAGAGTCTCTGCCACACACTTGTCGCCTCGAACGAGTTTGTTTACGTGAACTAGGCGATAGAGGATCGAGGAGGAAACCTGTGAAATCTGCTTCCATCCGGCACTGGAATGGGTTTTGGAATCATGCTCTCTCGCGGCGAGAAATGCTCCGCACTAGCAGCGCCGGGTTTGGCGGGTTGGCGCTGGCAGCGCTGCTCGGTGAGGAAGTTGCGGCAGCCCAAACCACTGCCACGGTCGATCCCGGTGCCGCAGCTGATCCGTTACCGCCGCGGCCACTGCACTTCGCTCCTCGCGCCAAACGAGTGATTTTTCTTTTCATGCACGGTGGTCCCTCGCAAGTCGATACCTTCGATTACAAACCGCTCCTGCAACGCGACCACGGAAAACCGCTTCCGTTCAATCGCCCCAGAGTGGTTTCGAGTGAGACGTTCAATTTGCTCAAGTCCCCCTGGGAGTTCAAGCAGCATGGCCAGAGTGGCATCTGGGTCAGCGAACTGTTTCCACACATCGCGAAGTGCGTGGACGATCTCTGTGTGATCAATTCCATGTATGGTTCCAACTCCCGTCATGGTGGGGCACTGCTGGAACTCCACACGGGCAGTGATACTTTTGTTCGTCCAAGTATGGGATCCTGGATCAACTATGGCCTGGGCAGCGAAAATGAAAACATGCCCGGCTTTATCACGATCTGCCCCACCTTAACCCACGGTGGTGCGAACAATTGGAGCTCGGCCTTTCTCCCCGCTGCGTTCCAGGGCACCCCTGTCGGCAATGCCGGCATCCCTGCCAGACAGGCGAAGATTCCCTTTATCACGAATCACGAGACCCCGCGCAGCATCCAGCGTCTGGAGCTGAATTTGCTTCAGGAGATGAACCGCGAGCACTTGGCCCAGTCCGGCCCGGATCAGGCGCTCGAGGGACGCATCGAGTCGTTTGAATTGGCCTTTCGTATGCAGACGACGGCACCGGACTTGCAGGACCTGTCACGCGAGTCGCCAGAGACGCTCCGGCTCTATGGCATTGATAATCCCATTACAGAGAACTTCGGTCGGCAATGCTTGATGGCCCGACGTTTTTCCGAGCAGGGCGTTCGGTTTGTTCAGGTGACGCACAGCTATAAGTGGGATCAGCACTCCGATTTGCGAAAAGGTCATTCTGGTAACGCAATGGAAGTGGACCACCCCATCGCGGGCCTGTTGAAGGATCTCAAAGGAAGAGGCCTGCTGAAGGATACGCTCGTTCTGTGGGGTGGCGAGTTCGGCCGGACTCCAACCGCACAAGGCTCAGACGGCCGCGACCATAATCCCGAGGGTTTCACCATGTGGCTGGCCGGCGGCGGAGTGAAAGCTGGATTCAAGTACGGCGCGACCGATGACTATGGCTACTATTCGGTAGAAAACAAGGTACACTTCCACGATCTTCACGCGACCCTATTGCACTTGCTGGGCCTTGACCATGAGCGGCTCACCTATCGCTACGCGGGACGGAACTTCCGATTGACCGATGTTCATGGCAAGGTCGTCAAAGCCATCCTTGCTTAGGCGCCTCGCCGGGTCACATCAGGCGAGCCACGGCAGCGCGCTCGCGCTACAGAAGAGTTCCGGAAGGAAAACAATCTCCTCACTTCTCGAACCCGCCAAAGTTTGTGACCGAAAAACGTTCGTTCTGAGTTTCGGTGTCGATTTGGAAATTGCGACTGGTCCAGGCAAACCAACCCTGGGGCCGGCCGCAGTGCCCCGTAAGCAGTCGATTTCACACTCGATCGGGATCGACGAGTTCCTTCCCTCTCCGCTTATGCTTATAATGCCCCCGGAGACAGGCCATTCGATTCTCTTCGATCACTTCAAGCTTTTCTGGCAGTCAGGATACACGGGCCGAAAGAATCATTGAAGCTCATCCCTGACTCCTTCCACATCGCGGCCTAGCCAAACAGAGTGACTACTTTCAACGGAGGTTCCTGTGATCAACACAAACAAATCCGCCTTTACTCGCCGCCAGTTTGTGGCCGGAAGCGGGGCCGCCCTGGCCATGACCACATTGGCTCCGGCCCATGTTCTAGCCTCCGACAAGAAGGGTTCCCGTTTGAAGCTCGCGATTGTTGGAACGGGATCGCGGGGTTCCCGGTCGTGGGGCAAGCCGGTGGTCGACAGTTACAGCGACGTTGTCGAGCTCGTTGGTCTGTGCGATATCAACAGCAAGCGGGTTCAGGCCGCGAAGGCCCTCATTGGAACTCAAGCCCCCACGTACCTGGACTTCGATCGCATGCTTCAGGAAACCAAGCCCGACGTCGTCATGGTAACCACTGTCGATTCCAGCCACTACCGGTACATCATCCGGGCCATGGAATTGGGCCGGGACGTGATCACGGAGAAACCGATGTGTACCGACGAGGAGCAGTGTCAATCCATCCTCGACACGCAAAAGAAGACTGGCAGAAAAGTAACCGTGACGTTCAATGCCCGATATGGACCGGAAGACATGAAAGTCAAGGAACTGTTGATGGAAAAGGCGATCGGCGATTTGATCTCCGTCGAATTTCACGAGTACCTCGACACCAGTCACGGGGCCGACTACTTTCGCCGCTGGCACCGTTTGAAGGAAAATTCCGGGACCTTGCTCGTGCACAAAGCCTCTCATCACTTCGATCAGGCCCACTGGTGGCTAGATTCCGATCCAGTCGAAGTGACGGCCCAGGGAGACCTGAAGTTCTACGGGAGAAACCACTCCTTCCGCAGCACGCATTGCCGTGTCTGTCCCTTCCAGAAGCAGTGCCCATTCTATTGGAACGTCACGCAGAATCCGGTGTACGTCAAACTGTATACCGACTGCGAATCTGAAGATGGCTATCTGCGCGACGGCTGTGTCTGGGCGGAGAATACGAACATCTATGACACGATGTCGGTAGCGGTCAAGTACGCCAACGGCGTGTTGATGAGCTATATAGCGAACACGTACTTGCCCTACGAGGGACAATCCGTCGCCTTTAACGGAACGAAAGGCCGGTTGGACTACAAGTTTTTCAAAGGCGGAGGTTTTGCCGAAAACGAACTGCGGCTCACCCGGAGTTTTGGGAAGTCGGAGGTCATCAAAGACATGGCCACCCGAAGAGAGGGAGAACATGGAGGAGCGGACACCTCGTTGCGGGACATGATTTTTCGAAGTCCTGGTGGCTCCGATCCCCTGAACCTGCGAGCAGACCTCCGGGCCGGAGCCCTGGCCAGCCTGGTTGGGATTGCAGCCTACCGAAGCATTGAACGCGCCGGCCAGAAAGTCCGAATTGCCGATTTAGTCAGACTTTGATTTTACAGGAGGAACCTCCGAGGAGAACTGCTTTGAAATTTTCTACAGCCGGTCCCATCGTTGCCCGGATAACTTCGTTTGCTCTACCCGTGCTCTGGCTGTCACTGCTGCTGGCGAGCACCCTGCTGACCGGTTGCCAGGCGAAACACACAAGCCAGGAAACAGAGAAGGAGCCGGCGCAAGGAACCGCGGAACCGGTTGTGAAATACGGGGTTCCCGTCGTTTCCGGCCCGATGGATTCGATCCTGCTGAAAGACTATGCTCCCGGTTCATCTCTGGTTGTTCCGGAGACCAGGATCCTCAAAGCCCGGTTTCCCGCGATCGATGTGCATGCCCATGTCTACGCCGAGACCAAGGAAGAAGTGGCGGAGTGGGTCAAAACGATGGACGAGGTGGGAGTCGAACGAACCATTATTCTGACGGACGCAACCGGCGCGGAATTCGACCGGCTGGTTGATCTGTATCTGAAGACTTATCCGGATCGTTTTCAGCTCTACTGCGGCCTCGATACCACCGACAGTGGCGCAAGCGATTACCCTCAACGGGCTGTCCGCGAATTGGTGCGCTGCTCTGAAAAAGGAGCCCGCGGCGTCGGCGAACTCTCGGACAAGGGTTGGGGATTCAACGGGGATTCGGCCCATCCTCTGCCAAGGAACCAGCGGCTTCATCCCGACGATCCCCGGCTCGACCTGTTCTGGAAGAAGTGCGCCGAGCTGAAGATTCCCGTCAATGTGCACATCGCCGATCATCCCTCCTGCTGGCAACCGCTGGGACCGCATCAGGAGCGCACTCCGGACTTTCAGACTTTCAATCTCTACGGCAAGGATGTCCCGTCATACGAAGAGTTGTTGAGCCATCGCGATCGCATGCTGGAACGTCATCCTGATACCCGCATCATTGCTTGCCACTTGAGCAACCAGGGCAACAATTTGGCTGCCGCGGGTCAGGCTCTCGACCGATATCCAAATCTCTACCTGGACATCTCAGCCCGCGACTATGAACTGGGCCGTCAACCACGGACGGCTCTTCGGTTTCTGAAACGCTACAAAGATCGGATTCTTTTTGGCACCGACATGGGGCGGGACAGGAAGGTCTACGAAGGGTGGTGGAGGCTGCTGGAGACCGGCGATGAGTTTCTGCCTGGGAGGATCTGGTGGCGTTATTACGCGCTGGACATTCCCCACGAAGTACTCGAAAACCTCTATCGCAGTAATGCCAGGCGGATCCTGAATTGGAAACCGCTGTGAACAGCACCCCAGCGCCCGAGAACCTATCGATCGGGGCGACAGCCTGAACCAACGGCGGGCTGCCGCTGTCCAGGGATCCACCGGACTCTCACTCACCGATCGCAAGAGCCGGAATAAAGTCAAAGGCTTCTTCCGCAGATGACACGAGACGATAGACCTCTTGGCGCGACCAGCGTAGTTGTCGTCAATCCATGGACGAAGACGAACTAATCTACATCCACTATGGATCATCGGCGAAGGCTTAGCTGCGCGTTTCACCCGTTGTACCTGCGGCCTTTGTCGCAGAAGGCTGAAAGAAATGTCCTGATCGTTGCCGCGGGAGGGCGAGGCTCCCACCGAGCTTTCTGGATCAGGAGCTTGCGATCTCGAGGTTCGGTCTGAGCCTCGCCCTCCCGATTTCTCTCACAGCTCCCCTTTGTTTGGGGGACTTGCCACCTCCCGCCGTTTTCCACTCGAATTTCTGATCGCTGCTCCGCCTAAATCTGTTGTTCCTTCCAACGGCCCAAACGAAAGAAGACGATGCTGACCACCGCCAGAACTGATTCCGCCAGCGTGATGGCAAGAAAGACCCCTCTGGCGCCGAGACCGAACGGCATGGCCAGAACATAGGCAAGCGGCAGCTGAAAGAGCCAGTAACAGAACACATTGATGATCGTCGGCGTGTGAGTATCACCCGCACCGTTGAAAGCCTGGACCAACACCATGCCGTAAGCATAAAAACCATAGCCATAGCTGACCATGCGCAAGCAATCAACGCCAAAAGGGATGACGGATGCATCTTGGGTGAAAAACCGGATCAGCGGGTCGGCGAAGACGATGAACGTCACCGCCACACCGCAAAGAAAGACCATGTTGTAAAACCCAATTCTCCACACTGATTTTTCGGCACGATCGGGTTTCTTCGCCCCCAGGTTTTGGCCCACCAGCGTGGCGGCAGCGTTGCACATTCCCCAGGCAGGCAGAATGGCCACAATGATGATGCGCAGCGCGATGGTATAACCGGCCAGCGCCGCACTGCCGAACATCGACACCATCCGAACCAGAACCAGGTAACTCGCCATGGGGATGAGGAACTGAAACATTCCGCTTAGAGAAACCTTGAACAGCCTCCGCAATACCGGCCAGTCTACGCGAAGCTGATCCCGGCCAATCATCAGACGGCTGCGTCCACGGCAGATCACCGAAACCTGATAGAGCACGCCGATGCCCCTCCCAATGTTGGTAGCGATGGCGTTTCCAGTAACGCCCATTTCTGGAAACGGCCCCCAACCAAAGATCAAGCAGGGATCCAGCAGCAGGTTTACGGCGTTACCGATCCACAAGGCCCGCATCGCTGACACCGCATCACCGGCGCCTCGAAAGATGGCGTTGATCAGGAACAACAAAAAGATCGTGGCATTGCCACCCAGCATGATGGCGCCGAAACCAGAGCCAATGGACACCACTTCGGGCGAGGCCCCCATCCATCGGAGAAGTTGTGGAGCAAAAAGAGCGCCGCCAAGGCCAATCGGCAACGAGATGAGCAGCCCGAGCAGGATGGATTGGACTGCAGCCACCGCGGCGCCGGTGGCATCCTTTTCGCCAATGCGCCGCGCAACCATCGCTGTGGTTCCCAAGCAAAGTCCCATGGCGGCAGCAAAGATCAACATGAGGAGTCCTTCCGTAAGCCCTACCGCAGCGACCGCATCCGGCCCCAGGCTGGCCACCCAGAAGACATCTACGATGCCGAAAAGCGACTCCATCGACATTTCGAGGATGGTTGGAACGGACAACAACACAATGGCACGGCCGAGGCTGCCTTGAGTGAAGTCCTGCTGCGTGCCGCGAACGGCCTCGAGTAGGTCGGCACGCACAGCGGCCCATTTACTTTCTGGTCGTGGAACGGGAGACGGTGGGGTAGTCTGGACGCTGGCAGGCGGGTTCATTCAAACCTCTCACAGACGCCTGCCAGGAAACGGCGAGGTCATCGCAACCGCGCCATTCTATCACCGAACGGAAAGCCTGAGCCGGCTCGGGCGATGGTTGCGTTAGCGTTACCGGCTCATCAGGCAGGACGGCACTCGAATTGATCACGCGGGCACCCGCCTCAGCATGACCTTGCCTCCTTTTGAAAGTAAGGTCATGTAGCGCCAGCCTCCTGCTTTCCAGGGAGGTCTGCGCCTTTGGGCCAATTCGGAGGCGAAAAACCGCAGACCGCAAGAAGCACGGTCTGCGCTACATGATTTTCATCGAACGTGGCACGGCTCGGAGGCACAAGCAACTCTTGAAAGCGTCTTGATCCGATTGCTGGCATGGTTCAGGGCTGCTGGCCGCTATCCAACCTACGTTCCGCTTTGGAATCGGACGAGAGACAACTATAATGTCGCCGGAGCAGGTCAGACGGTCGCCGGCTCAGTCTCTTTCAGGCGGGGCGGGAGGAAAGTCCGAACTCCACAGGGTGGTGTGCCCCGTAACGCGGGGGGCCCGTAACGGACGCAAGTCTTGATCGGGTACGGAAAGTGCAACAGAAAATATACCGCCCCTGTTTTCGAAGATGGAGGATGGAGGATTGAGGATAGAAACGATGTTGAATACGCGACTCAAGACGTCTCCGTGACATCGATCTTCTATCATCGATTCTCAATCTTCGGTTTTTGAGAAGGGGTAAGGGTGAAAAGGTGCGGTAAGAGCGCACCGGTTGTTTAGTAATAAACAAGCCTGGCAAACCCCACACGGAGCAAATCCAAATAGGGATGAAGGCGTGACCCGCGCCGTTAGACATCCGGGTAGGATGCTGGAACTGAGAGGCAACTCTCAGTCTAGAGGAATGACCGCCACCCGGCAGATTCTTCACCCGAAGAGACTGCTGGGTACAGGATTCGGCTTACAGACCTGCTCTACTTTTTCTTGAACAAGCCCTTCAAGGTATCCAGTCCGGAACTTTTTTTGGTGTTGGCAGCGAGCAGACCATCCAAAGCTTCCTGGGCAGCCTTGTTCCCAGGATTCACCTGGAGAGCCTGTTTCAACTGACCTTCCGCCCGCTTTTGCATGCCCGCCTCTTTGTAAAGCAATCCCAGGCCGACGTAGTGCTCCGCATTGAACTGTTCGAACTCAATCGCTTTAAGAAAGTGTTCCTCGGCCTCACGCCGCCACTTCGCATTCTTTGAAAGCGCCATCGCGAGCCAGTAGCGATAGCGCGCTACTTCGGGTTCCATGCGCACTGACTGGCGAAAAGCCTGAATCGCGCTCCAATAATCCTGCTGGTCGTATTGACCTCTACCCTGGCGGTAATTCAGCTCTGCAAGCTTCTGATGAGGCGCGGCCGAGGCTGACGCGGCAGGTGCAGCCTTGTCCGGCGAAGATCCCGCTGGGGTTTCCAAACGAAACACCTTGGCATCATAGCTCCCGCGAGTGGCTGGGACTTTGAGCGTGTCGTAGGCTTGGGCCAAAGTGGAGAAGATGACATCCAAGGCGTTCTTCAGATCCGCAGATTTGGATTGATGGTACCGGTCGGGATGATATTTCTTCGCAAGCGAATAGTAGGACTTCTTGATCTCGTCGGGTGAGGCGGTCGCCGAAACGTCCAGCAATTCGTAATAGTTCTTAGCCTTCGTCATGTCGAGCATCAGGAGAACATCGGTCTGGACTGATTCCATGTCTTCCGGCCTGCCCTCCTCCTGAACATCGGCAAGGTCGGCTTGAAAGCCTGGGGCAGAGCTGGAACGGTAGGCGCGGCTGGCGGCTGGGATGGGAGCTTCTCGTTTGCCTGCACTGTCCTGAACAAACTCGACAATGCCCGTGGCGAGAAAGCCATACAGCGCTTTCTGGGTGGTTTCCAGGCCCAGTGGCGAAATCTGCAGGATTTCAGAGATGCGCGCCGAAGACTCAATCCGACTCAGAACAAACGCCTCCTCGGGCTTCAGGAAAACAGCTGCCGCTCGGCTCTCGAACTGAGAAGCCAGGCGGATCACCTTATCCGTCCCTTTCAAACCGCGATGAACAATCTCAGGGTTCGTGATCCGGCGGACGGCCTCAAAGATCAGGCCCGGCAAAGCCAGCTTGAGAGTTGATTTGCCTGCCGGATCGTTTCCCGGCCTGAATTCAAAACTGCCCGACACCCAGTTGAACAGGCTATAGGCAATCTCCTGAACGTGAAAAGCGCGAATCTCGGCCAGTTGGGCCGCCTCAACCAGATTCATCGTAGCGAGGGTTCGCGACAAAGCCTCAGCCGACGTTCCAGACTTCGAAGCGGCATCCAGCTGATCGGGGGACAGCCTGCCCATACGCAGAAGCACTTCACCAAAAGCTTCGGACGGGTCGCTGCTGTCAACATCCACCAAAAGCCCTTGTTCAAACCGCAGAGTCTTGGTGACATTCTCCCGCCGGACGACGAGAGAGCCGCTTTGCGCGTTCGAGTGAATGGCGTGCAGGGGTTCTGCGATGAGTTGTTGGGAAAGGCTGCCCGTCATGAAGATTAATCTATGAGAAACCACTCCACCTGCCGAACATCTGCATTATCGGCAATGGGTTGCGCGAGTTTAGCTTTGTCCTGCCTGGGAAGAATTCCTCAGCGAGGCTCATGTCGGATAAATGGCCCCGGACAATCGCGGCCCGGTGCATGGTATCACACCCAAGCTTGGCCCGCCGTTTGGCGTCTGTTGTGCGATTCAGCCTTGGTTCATCCTCAGCGGCGTTGGAGGACTCCAGGGTTTGTGTTAGCTTACGAAAACGGTTTTGAGAGCAAAGGAGACTGAAACTATGGCGGTTTACCTGGTGACCGGAGGAGCGGGATTCATTGGTTCCAACCTCGTGGAAGAACTCGTCCGGCAAGGATCCCAAATCAGGGTCGTCGACAATTTTGCAACCGGAAAGCCCGAGAACCTGAAGCTCTACAAGGACAGGATTGACTTCCGGGAAGTCGACATCTGTGATCTGAAGGCGTTGAAAGAGGCCGTGCAGGGCGCTGACTACGTGTTGCACCAAGCCGCCATTCCGTCGGTACCCAAATCCGTGATTGACCCGATCACCTCGCACAACGCAGATCTCACCGGCACGCTGCATGTTCTCTGGGCAGCCAAGGAGGCTGGCGTCAAACGCTTGGTTTACGCCGCCTCGTCTTCAGCTTACGGCGAGAATCCAGAATTGCCAAAGCGGGAGGAAATGCCCTCCCGGGCTATCTCGCCTTACGGACTCATGAAGTATGTGGGAGAAGAGTATTGCCGGCTGTTCACCGAACTCTACGGATTGGAAACGGTCTCCCTGCGATACTTCAACGTCTTTGGTCCACGGCAGGATCCGTCTTCACAATACTCCGGTGTGCTCTCCCGATTCATCACGGCGATGCTGGCCGGAAAGAGACCCGTGATCCTTGGCGACGGCGAGCAAAGCCGGGATTTCACCTTCGTCGCCAATGTCGTCCAGGGAAACTTGCTGGCATGCCACGCCTCAGGCGTAGCGGGCAAGATGTACAATCTGGCCTGCGGACAGCGCGTCAGCCTCAATCAGGTGGTGGCTCAACTAAACAGCATTCTGGGAACAGCGCTGGAACCGATCTATGAAGCCAGCCGGGTTGGAGACATCAAGCACTCGCTGGCAGAGATTTCGCGTGCCAAAGCAGACCTTGAGTACACGCCATCAGTTCACTTTGAGGAAGGATTGCGTATCACTGTCGATTGGTATCGGCAGAACTTCCGGTAACTCCGACGAGAACGAGGACCACGACGAATCATTTTCATAGGTCATGGTGCAGCGCGCACTGGGTCACTTGTCATCGACCTCGGAGAGGACGCATTCAAAAAGGCCACGACCGGCTGGACGTATGTCGCTGCAGAGACTCTTTGCGGCCTCTCCGCGATTCCACCACCTGGGTAGAAATCGCAGGTCAGCCGGCCGCTCATGTTGACCGGTACTCCCTTGTTGAGTCGATCAAGTCTGAGGACTGAGACCTTTATCGGTACAATCTGCTCCCCCAACCGTCTCATCGTCCGCCTCTGGCCCCGCGCCGGCAGGACCAAGTTCAATTTCAAATTCCGTCCACGGGGATGGTCTCAAAGCGGAGACCGCTACTTCAGTCCTCTACGATTGGTTTGCTGCAATCGCAAGACACGAGTTGTCGCGAAGCCTTCCAAGTTTGCCGTTCGCTAGACTAGCGCTCTTCGTGATCAGCCAGTTCCTTCAGAATCAGATCTGCATTGCTCGGCTAGTTAGGTTCACTTGGTGGGAACGAAGTTCAAGATTCGGTCAACTTTGCATTTGTTTGAACCGCCTAGAGCGCAAAGGGAATCCGAACTGTCATTTGGAACCGGAGAATCTCAAATCAGGCATCTTAGATTCAGATGGCCGACCGCGTACTTCGACGAAAGGCTTCATCGGGCAAGCTCTTGCCCGCGTTCACGTCCTGCTCGCCGCCAGGGGTGTCAGACGCGCTCTCAGTGAATGCCAAGCTGCTTGTGCCAGGCAAAACAGCTGCTCAGTGTGTCTGGTGCTGTCCTGCTACTTCGGCTCGATCGTCATGTGAAACGGCATATGGAACGTTCCAAGGGAGGTTTCCGTTGCCTGCCCCTTGTTGCCTTTAGTCTGAATCTTGAGATCAGCAGCATCCCTCTTTACGCCGAACCCATCTGGTTCCTGAGTCCGAACGTCCCAAGTATTGGCACTAGTTCGAGTGGCTAAGACAGAGTTTCCACCGAAGTCTGGATTGAAGCGAAGCCGGACACCTTCAGGACTGGGTGTGATGAACAGGGCCGTTGTGAGACAGCCGCCGTCCAAAACCCCACAGCCCACTTCTGGCAAATTGCCAACGACAAAGATCCCCTCGTTGAACTTTTCCATCGGTGGCACGGGGGCTGAGCTTGTGATCCAATCACTGAAATCGAACCGCAGGTTTCGTCGGGGTTGGGTGGAATTCAGATTGATCTGGAACCCGCGCGCCAGCGCACCGGGATACATGACTGGATTAAACTCATACTTGGGGCTAAGAAACGACATCACTCCGTCCACATTGTGTTCGTAGACCGTAGTCGCCTCCGAGCTATCGCCAGTTATCCTAAGGGTCGGGCTATCGGGCAGGTTATGGCCGAAGTTGTCGAATATTCCCTTTGTGGGGATCGAACCTTTAGGGATTGTTCCTGCAACTATCACCGCTAGGACCCCTAGCAGGAGAGGCGTGACTAGCGAGAGGAATCGTCGTTGACGTCTCATTTTGAGTATCCTTTGTTTAGATTGACCTGCCCATAACGCGAAGTTCAGCAGTGAAAAGGGACATTGGTTGAGCGAACTCTTCCGGATTTAGGGCCGTCGGGATATGATGAGCCCAACGTCCTTTCCAATGAATCGCGCCATCTGAGGAGACCTTATTGCCCGGAGAAGTCACCAGTCTGCTGCAGCAGCTCAGCGCTGGAAACGGCGCCGCCGCGTCACAGCTCATTCCGCTCGTGGTATGACGAACTGCGCAGGCTGGCGCAGCACTACATGGGCATGGAACGCCCCAACCACACGTTGCAGGCTACAGCCCTCGTGCATGAAGCGTATTTGCATCTGGTGGATCAACAACAAATAGACTGGCAAAACCGGGCCCACTTCATCGGAGTTGCCGCCCAAATCATGCGCCGAATTTTGGTGGATCACGCTCGCAGACACCAAAGCGACAAGCGCGGCGGAGGCTTGCCCAAAGTCACCCTCGATGATGAGATTCTGCTTTTTTCCCCTGATCAGTCCAACGAACTCGTAGCCCTGGATGAAGCCTTGACGCGGTTGACAGATCTCTCTCCCCGGCAAAGCCGAGTGGTGGAACTGCGGTTCTTTGGTGGTTTGTCAGCCGAGGAAATTGCCGAAGTTCTGGGGGTTTCTGTCAAAACGGTCAAGCGCGATTGGAACGTGGCGAAAGCCTGGTTGTACAGGGAACTGAAGAAGGCGTGAAGCGCTGCGCAGTTGAATTCGAAATACCCGTGTGCATTCACGCTTTAAGAAAATCCCCTCCCGGGGAGGGGTGGCGCGAGCGACAGCGGTCGCGAAACGCCGGGGTGGGGCCGTCCGGTACACCACAACCCACCGCAGGGCCTGGCGGCCCTTGCCCCTCCCAGGAGGGGATTCGCCCGCCATTTTTTTCTCACTTCAGACCGCGCACCCCAGCGGTGTGGAGGCTCCTCTGTAGTTGAGCCGGTTAAGTGTTGTTTGTCAGCTCCCCTTCCAATGTCCCTAATTCAACCTCGTTTCCGCGTTATGGCTGGAGATCCATGCTGTGAATCCTGAACGCTGGGAACTGGTGACCGAGATTTTTGAGGCCGCGCTGGACCGCAGAACTCAAGAGCGTGGGCAGTTTCTTGCCGAGGCTTGCAAAGGCGACGAACTTCTGCGCGAGGAAGTCGAGTCGCTCCTCAAAGCTCACGCAGGTTCAGAGCATTTCATTGCGACTCCAGTTGCCGAAACAGCACTTGGATTGATGGCCTGCTCCCCAGACCTTAATGAAGCCGAGCACGCTCAAACGCTCACCGGCCAATCCTTCCTCCATTACCAAATCCAGGAAAAGCTCGGCGAAGGCGGCATGGGGGTTGTCTATCGCGCGCTCGACACGCATTTGGATCGATCGGTTGCGATCAAGGTCCTCCCACCGAAAACAATTGGCGACCGTAAGATAAGACTCCGCTTCCTTCGGGAAGCCAAAGCTGCTTCAGCCTTGAATCATCCAAACATCATTACCATTCACGACACGGCGACGGTAGACAACATCGATTTCATCGTCATGGAACACGTGCCGGGCAGAGGATTGGATCAACTGATTCATCCAGGTGGGCTGCCGCTGGCAGAAGCAATTCAGTACGCACTGCAGATCGCCGATGCTCTGGTTGCTGCTCATGGCGCCGGGATCATTCACCGAGACTTGAAGCCGGCCAACATCATGGTCAATCCGAATGGGCTGGTGAAGGTGCTGGATTTTGGCGTCGCCAAATTAATCCACCGAAACGAGCTCAACGAATCGATTCAGTTTTCTGGCTTGCAGGGTTCAAAGAGTTCGTTGACTCAGGCAGGCACGCTGATGGGCACCGATGCTTACATGTCTCCCGAACAGGTAGCAGGCGAACCGGTTGACGCCCGTTCCGACGTCTTCAGTTTTGGTTCTCTCTTGTACGAGATGGCAAGCGGCGCCAAGGCGTTTCCAGGTAACTCCCGAACCGAGATCTTGGCAGCGATTGCCAAGAGCAATCCCCCACCCCTCACGAAGGTCGTTCCGACTCTCCCGGCTTGGTTGGAAGAAATCGTTGCGCGCTGTCTCGAAAAGAAACCCGACTCCCGATGGCAGAGCATGGAAGAAGTCAAACAAGCTCTGAACGGGCTTAGCGAAGGACTCAGGTCCCCGGGGAGCATCCGGCCTTGGGTATTGCGGAACCGGGGGACGGTACTGTTGGCTGCCGCCGCGTCTCTTTTGTTAGTGATGGCGCTCAAGCCCTCCTTTGAATCCTGGAGGACCAGCAAGGCATCGGGCGGCCAGCCAGTGTTGCAGCGGGTGGATGGACTGGGGATTCCTTCAATCGGTGTTTCGCCGAATGGCCACTGGCTGGGTTACATCAAGACGGATTCCAGCCAGCTCTGTATTCGAAATCTGAATGACGGAGAGGATCGAGTGATTGTTCCGGAGTACAAGGATCCCGATTTCGCCTGGTCGCGGGATAACCGTCGCCTGGCCATTCTAGCGAGGGTGGCTGACAGGCGTTGGAGACTGGAACTGCTGGACTGGCCAGGGGGAATACGCACTCCACTCCTTGAGGGTTCCCTGGATTCAAATGGAGAAATGCCTGGAGGCTTCTCCTGGTCGCCAGACGGGCGCCAATTGTATTGCCGTTTTCCCGCCGAGGAGAATCAAGACCAGATCATGGCCATCTCGACGGAGAATGGCACACAGACTCCGGTCTTCAAGGTCATCGGCCAGAGCCACGGCACCGCTGTATCGCCCGACGGCCGCTTTTTGCTGTATGCGGCCAATATCAACAGCAACTGGGATATCTACCTTCACCCCTTCGAAGGAGGCCAAACCCAAGAGATCCGCTTGACCAGGGCTCCGAGCCTGGAAGGTGCGCCGATCTGGTCGCCCGACGGCCGGCTGGTTTTGTTCTGGAGTCGCAGTGGCAACAATACCGGCGGCGACCTGTGGGCCGTGCGCCTTAACCTCGAGACCGGCCAGAGCGCAGGTGAGCCCTTTCTCCTCCAGACCCTTGGGCTGCCGATCATGTCCACCGGGGCGATCACGGATCAAGGCGAGCTCTTCTTCAGGCGCACCCAGAGCGACGCAATGGTGGGGGTCTTCTTCTGGAACGTCGATGCCGAGACTGGAACCCTGCTCGGGGAGGCCACAACATTCCTGCCATCGGGCACCATGGCACCGGCCTGGTCCAGAGATGGGAAGCGACTTTATTATTACGACTTGTCGGTGCCGATCGTGCGGGACCTGGAGACTGGCGAAGAACGCAAGATTGGCGTGCCTCGATCCTATGTGGCGACCCAGATTTCCACCTGGTCGCACAATGAGGAGTCGTTTACGTTCTATAGTTGGCCACCCAAAGGTCAAAAAGGGTTTTACGAATTCTTCCCTCGAACGGGAAAGGTCGCCACCCTGCTAGATTTGGATACCGGCGTGAATCCTCCTTTGAGCTGGTCTCCCGATGGGGACGAGCTGCTCTATAGCCTCTGGGAAAACAAACAGGACCTTCTCCCCGTCATGATTTTCCGCCGCTCAACGGGCCAGGTCCGCGAGATCACGCTCAGTCGGGACCGGCCTGATCCCTGCTGGTCCCCGGACGGGCGGGAGATTGCCTTTCATGACGGGTACTGTCTCAAAGTCATTTCAAGCCTGGGTGGCGAATCCCGGCAGCTTGTCTGTGCCCCCAGGAGGGGGCAAAGAAGCGATCCCGATGCCCCCATCGGCTCCGTAGGGAAGATTGCCTGGTCGCCCAACGGCCGAATGCTGGCCTGGACCGTTCTCAATTGGGCGCAGCGCCGGGTGGACGTCTGGATCGTTGACTATTTTTCGGGTCGGCACGTGGAATGGCCGGGTGAAGCCAACTACAACTCGTGGCCGGCATCTCTACAATGGTCGCCGGATGGAAAACAGATTGCCTTTGAAAGGCGGTATTTGAGAAAGGCCGAGATCTGGAAGCTCAGCAATTTCCTGCCCTGAGATAGGAAAGCTGAGGGCTGCGCGCAGTCAAGACTGGCGCACAAGGAAGCTGTGAAAAAACGCCCGGTGGCTGTGGTTGCCAGAGATTCCCCCTTAAAAAAGGGGGCAGCGCCAAAGGCGCGGAGGTTGTCTGGAGAGATACGATGCGCTGAGGTGAAGTTTTCACCCATTTCCAAGACAACCCTCGGGCGCCTGGCGCCGCCGCCCCCTTTGACTAAGGGGGAATTTTTTCACAGCTTCGCATCAGAAGTCTGCTGGCGGACAGGCTGCGGCGTCTGCGCAACCAGTAGCCCCACCGTAAGGAGGGCTCAGACCATTGCTGACGAGCCCGCGCCGGGCGTCAGCCAAAGCACGGGCCACTCCAGAAGGTGTGGCCGAAAGTGAAAGATGAGGCAAACCATTGTCTCGCTCTTGGCCATTATCCTAGCAGGATCCCAGCCCCTTCCAGCATCCGCGCAAAGCTCGAATGGAACAATTTTGGGTGTGGTCACGGATCTCTCCGGCGCAATGATCTCTCGATCAGAGGTTCTTATCACCAATAAACAGACGGGAATCGTGACCAGTATTTTGACCACGCATAGCGGAGATTTCTGGGCCCCATATCTACCTTCAGGACGCTATCAAGTCAAAGCCAGCCGCGAGGGATTCAAAACTGGATTGAAAGACAATATCGACATGCTGCTGGGACAGACGCTGACTGTCGATTTTCAATTGCAAATAGGGGAAGTCAGCGAAACCATCACGGTTTCTGAAGACCCGCCAAATCTCGACGCTGGAGCTCTAAACGTCGGTACGAATGCTACGGAACGAGAGGTTCGTACCTGGCCGATCATCATCAGCGACGGCACCCGGCAGCTCCAGGATTTTGTGTTCCGTGCCATGCCCGGAACCCAGGGAGACACTTTCCAGGGTTCCATCAATGGCGGCCAGTTCTTCAGCCACGAGATTTTGATCGACGGAATCTCCGTCGGACGCATGGATGCGAATGGTGCAGGCAACGTCGATTTCACTCCGACGATGGATGCGGTCAGTGAGTTCCGCTTACAGACCGGGGCACTTTCGGCCCAATACGGAAGCACACAAACCGGCCTGACCAGCTTCGGCCTGAAGTCCGGCACGAACGATTTTCATGGCAGCCTGTTTGAGTTTCACACCAACAGCGCGCTCGGCACCAACTCTTGGAACGCTAACCGGCTGGGACTGCGCAAAGAACCTCGACTGGAAAACAACTTCGGCGCAACACTGGGAGGACCTGTCGTCAGGAGCCGAACTCACTTCTTCTTTTCCTACGAAGGCGACCGATACCGGGACAACAGTGTGTTGTCCAATATCACAGTGCCTCTTGGAGAGTACAAAGTGGGCGATTTCTCGCGGTTGTTTGATCCAGCGTTCACTGGTAATTCTCAATCTGGAAGCGTGGTGGGAAAGGATGCCCTGGGCCGGGAGATTCGTTATGGTCAAATCTACGACCCGGCGACAACGCGGCTTCTGGACAATGGCCAGTGGGTGCGAGACCCTTTCGCCGGAAACATCATCCCACGCGACCGCTATAGTCAGGTGACAAGAAACATCCTTGCGAACCACGATCTCCCCAATCCACTGCTCTCCGCATTCCGCCTGAACCACCCGGGGACAGCAGGCTATCCACGACGGGACATCGATAATGTCAGCCTCAAGGTAGACCACGTGTTCAGTGAGCGCCATCGCTTCCATGGCGCGGTCGTGTTCAATGACAGGAGGTTCTATACTCATTCAAGTTCAAACATGCAGGGCGTCCCGTTGCCAGGGCCCGCCACAATGGGGCTCACCAGCCACCTGAACCCTGGCTGGATTGGACGGGTGAGTGAAGACTGGACGATCGGTTCCAGTAAGCTCAATCATCTTTCTTTTGGCTATAACCGCTTCCGCGAAAATTTCGCTCCGGCAGCCTTTCAGGAAAGGGACTGGGCAGAGGCGTTGGGGTTGAAAGGCATGGGAGGTGCCACCTTCCCTCGGATTATGTTCAACGGCAACAACCCGACGCTCCAGGGTGGCGGCTTGCGGGCACAGGGATTTACGGCCAATGTGGTGGCACCCACGGGCAGTTCGATCATCCAGGACGATTTTTCTTGGCTTCGCGGAACTCACAGTTTCCGATGGGGCATCGAACATCGGCGCTACTATTCGAATTGGCGAGGGATCCTTACTTCGGGCAATTGGAATTTTCATAACGAACAGACAGCCTTTCCGCAGTCCCCAAACCAGACTGGCTTTGCTTACGCCAGCTTCCTTTTGGGAGCTGCCTCCAGCTCAAATCTGTCGCGCCCGTTCGTGACCCCCGGGATGCGCAGCCGCAGCACAATCCTCTATTTTCAGGATGACTGGAAGCTCACTTCGAAGCTTACGTTGAATCTGGGTGTCCGCTGGGACATTCCCCAACCACTGATAGAAGTCGCCAACCGCATGTCCAGTCTGGACCCTCGCCTCTCCAACCCAGCGGCCGACGGGCATCCTGGGGCCCTGACCTTCCTGGGGAGTTGCACCGGCTGTACGGGCCGATCTAGTTTCGCGGGAACTTATTACCGGCAGTGGGCGCCGCGGGTGGGCCTGGCTTGGCGGATGAACAACAAAACGATTATTCGGACCGGATACGGAATCAACTACAGCCCGCCGCTTCTTGACGGTTCGGGCTTCCCCTACCTGGCGGGCTTCAACGCAACCCAATTCATTCGCCCACGCCGCGGACGGTTTCGGGAAGACGTGGCTCATTACTGGGACAACGCCTTCCCCCCATATCCACTCAACCTGCCTGACACCAACCCATCGCTACTCAACGGGGACGACATCGGCTATTATTTGCCAGATTCTAACCGGGCGCCGTACGTGCAAAACTGGCATTTCGGGGTGCAACATGAGCTTCCCTGGAAAACCGTGGTCGAGGCCAACTACGTGGGAAACAAGGGCGCGCGGCTCAACGACCAATATAGCTACTACCTGAACCAGGTGAATCCGAGCTACCTCTCGCTGGGCGACGCACTCCTGGATGACATCGCCGATCATCCCGAGATCCCTCTCCCTTATCCCAGCTTTACCGGCACTGTGGCGCAGTCTCTGCGACCGTTCCCGCAATATCTAGGGATTTCCAGTCATCGCTCAACCAGCAGTTGGTCCAACTACCATGCCCTGCAAGTCACCGCCACCCGCCGAAGCAGCTATGGACTGAACTTCATGGCGGCATACACTTTCTCGAAGGCCTTGGGGACCAGTGATTCCGCGATGCAAGACTACGGGTATTATCAGCAGGACTTCTACAATCGGAGAGCGGACTATTCCGTCGCTTCCTTTCATTTCCCTCAGGATTTGAAACTCAGCTGGGTTTATGACCTACGCTTTGGGCCAAAAGGAAAGTGGCTGCGCGAGGGATGGGCTTCCAAAATATTAGGAGGCTGGACTGCCAGTGCGATTCAGCGCTACCGCTCGGGAGCGCCACTTTCCATCAATGCCTCTGACCACAACCTGGATTCGCTCTTTAATCCAAACATCCGAGCCGATGTCTTGCTCCCACGGACGCAGCAAGTGGTGGGCAATCCCAGTGACGGTGATTTCCAGACTGGAGCGCCGTATCTCAATCCTGCCGCCTTTGCCAGTCCGCCCAAAACACCAGGAGATGTTCCGCTCCATCTCGGCAACGCTCCCCGCTACCTTCCAAATTTGCGCGGGTTTGCCTACTACAGCGAAGACTTTTCTTTGCTCAAGCGCACGCCGTTGGGATCCAGAGAGGGAGCCTTGGTCGAGTTGCGGGTTGATGTCCTGAATCTTTTCAATCGCATCGGCCTCTGTGCGCCAGCCACCGATATTTCTGATCAAGGGTTTTTCGGCAAAGTCTTCAGCAAGTGCGGCAGCCCGAGGAACATCCAGGTAGGGGTGCGGGTTAATTTTTGAGAGCGTTCAATCAGAGCAGGTGGCGGTGGACGGAGGGGATCAAGGCGACATCAGAGAGATCGCCGCTTCAAGCCCGGGCGGCCAGGACAACGGGCCTTTCCTCATGGCCGCACCGCCGCTGGGAGCAGATTCACTACGAAATCGTAGATGGTTTGGGCGTGTTGCAGGGCTTCGTCGAATTCCTCGCGGGTCGGCATCGGTTCGTCCGCGCCGCCGGGATAACGAAACGCCGAGACGTAAGGCGTTAAGACCACCGCGGGTTTTGCGAGTTGTTGAAAGTCGGTATTCAGTTTCGTGGCCTGTTCCACCAATTCTTCGATGTCGTGTGTTTTGGGGAATGGATCATCCTTCGATTGCAGCCATGCCTTGACCGCTTTCTCCGCAGCTTGCTGGCAATGGTAAATAGCCGCGTCGAGCAGTGGATTGTCCGCCGTCGCCAGGATTCGCGCCGCCTGCAAGTCGTGGCTCGCGCGCGTCAGCGTCGCGGACGAGTTCCGCTGTGGACTCATCCATAAAGTTTGCGGCCTTTGGCGAGGACCTGGTGAAACAGGGAGGCGCGCAGGTGTTTGTAACGATCCACTTGAGCGCGCGTGGGAACGAGCACGTCTTTGGCAAAACCAATTCCGCGCAGACACCAGTGAGCGCGTTGCATTCGCTTGATGCTGCGTTCGTCGCTGCTCGGCACGACGACCATCAAATCCACATCGCTGTCTTCGTCCGGCGTGCCCCAGGCGTGCGAGCCGAACAGCCAGATTTGTTCGGGCTGAAATTCCGCCACGAGCCGTTGCGTGGCTTTCTGAAGCAGTTTGTCGTCGAGGGCTTTCACGGTGCGAATATAGCCGAATTCAGACTTGGGTGTAAATCGTGGAATCCTCGGGCTCCGTCAAAGCAAGTGCAACAAGGCAGAAGTAGGGTGCGCTGCTTCTCAATCACATCGTATCCGATCGAATCGGTGCGACAGAATGCGGCGCAGATGGAATGTGGGAGCCGCTGTCCTCAGCAGCGAACGGCAGTTGGCAAGGTGTCGCCGCTGAGGACAGCGGCTCCCACTCTCTAATTGATTTGGGCTGCTGGCTCGACTGTGACTTTGACAGCGTCCTGCGTGGAATCCTTCGCGACGCGAGAGCATGGGGATCATGTCAGTTGAGGGGAGCCGCACGAGAGGAGCACGGCGAGGGTGTCGAAGGCGTGTAGTTGGCCCTCTTCCAGATAGATAAATAGATGAGGTGTGGGCACCGCACTACGAGGCCAAGTTTAAGGGGCCTCAGACTCGGACTGCCATAGCAACAGCTTCGCTGGCAGATTTCAGGGCTTTGAAGCGGTAGCCGACGCCGATGACGGTGTCGAGATAGTCGTCAACTCCGGGCCCTAGCTTTTTGCGGATGCGGCGGATGTGGACATCGACGGTGCGCGACTCGCCGTAGTAGTTGTAACCCCAAACGGAATCGAGAATCTTATCGCGCGACAAAACGCGACCCGCGTTCTGCACCAGCAGTTTCAGAAGCTGAAACTCCTTGAACGTAAGCTTGGGTTCCTGACCACTGAAGCGAATGACGTAGTCCCCGAAGTGAATATGGAGCCGCCCGTCGTCAAAAACGTCCACCGCCTCATGCTCGTTCTCGCGGCGGCGGATGGCGTTTCGCACCCTTGCGATGAGTTCTCGAATTCCAAACGGCTTGGTGATGTAGTCGTCCGCACCCAACTCCAGACCCAGAACCTTGTCTGACTCGCTCACGCGAGCCGTGACCATCAGTATCGGAATGTCACGAGTTTCGACGTCGCGGCGAAGCATCCGGCAAACCTCGTAGCCATTCAGACCCGGCAGGCCAATGTCGAGGATGATGAGGTTCGGTTTCACCTGAAAGGCCAGGTTTACCCCTTCGTCGCCGCTGTTGGCCGACAGAACCGAAAACCCCTTCTCCTTCTCCAGGTTGTATCGGACAGCTTCAACAATGTCCTTTTCGTCTTCAATGATGAGGATGCGCTTATTCATTTGGTCAACGCCCTTTCTTCTTGCTCCTCAAACGGGTGGGACGTGGAGGTGAATACCCTCAATGTGCGGCGCCAGCTTATGCACGATTTGTGACGCGAACGTTACAGCGATGTGACGTTCACGTTAAATCTGAATACTGGGCCTCTCAGAAAGTCTCCGGGGCAACCGTTCGACCGGTGCGACGAAGGCAAATGAGGGCCGTTCAGGGCCTGTAAACTTGTTGCAAAAAAGCATCTGACGGTTTACCGTCTGGTGTTTTGTGTTGACAATAGGAAAAGCCAGTTTCTATGATGGCTTTCTCGAATCAAGCGTACTGTCAATCTCATTACCGCCTAACAACCAACGGAGTTGATTCCAGTTTCAAATTGTTCTCTTTTGCTCAAGCAGACTCCAGGGTTTTCGTTGTTCAGTGAACCTGAGAGCGCTGTTTCAACTGAACACAACGTCCCGCAGGTTCTCAATTTTCACTGGAGGGTTGAATGCCAAAACGTGATCAGGCTGAACCGCCATCCAAAATGGAAGTATCTCGACGCGGATTCCTAAAGGGAGCGGGCGCCGTTCTCTCTTCTGGGATCGTGGCGGGCGCCGAGGCTTTGGAGGCTGCAAACAACGAAACTGCCAAGGTCATTGGACCCGGCAAGGCGCCGGTTACCTTAAAGATCAACGGAGTCAACAAGGCCCTGAATATCGAGCCGCGCTTGACCCTCCTGGACGCTCTGCGAAACGAACTGGAAATCACCGGCGCCAAGCGCGTATGCGATCGCACCACCTGCGGCGCGTGTACCGTGATCGTGAACGGGAAATCAGTTTACTCCTGCTCCATGCTCGCCATCGAAGCGCAAGGCAAGGATATTCAAACCGTGGAGGGCTTGTCGCAAAGCGGCAAGTTGCATCCATTGCAGCAAGCTTTCGTGGATAACGATGCCCAACAGTGTGGCTACTGCACGCCGGGGTTTGTGATGGCATGCAAAGCGTTCCTCGACAAGACCCCCAATCCAAGCATCGAGCAAGTGCGCAAAGGATTGGGCGGCAATCTTTGCCGGTGCGGCACCTATGTGGGCATCACCGCAGCAGTCCTGCAAACTGCCAAGAGGAAAGGAGGACGCGCCAATGCCTAAGTACGAATGGCCTGAGAAATCGAAACGCGCCATCTTGGGACGCCGCATCTCCAAATTGGACAGCCCGGACAAAGTGTCGGGCCGAGCCATGTATTCGTCCGATATCAAGCGACCCGGCCAGCTCTATGCAAGGTTCCTGCGCTGCCCCTACGCACACGCGAAAGTTGTGAGTATCGATATTAGCGCTGCCGAGAAAATGCCCGGCGTCAAGGCGGTCAAGATTTGTGAGAAGAAGGGCCCTGGCAGTGAGATTCTGTGGGCGCTCGACGAGGTCGTCGGCGTGGTGGCTGTTGACGAGCAGACGGCCGAAGATGCACTGCGCAAAATTGTGGTGAAGTACGAGAAACTGCCACACCTGGTGAACGAGCGGGATCTGAGCAAAGCAGGTGACCACGCCAAACCTGCGGCGGAACAAGTGGCAGGTGATCCGGACAAGGCGTTTCAGGAAGCGGAAGTCGTAATTGAGGGTGAATATGGCATTCCGGTCATCACGCATTGCTGCCTGGAACCGCATGGACAGATCGTGGAGTGGGAAGGAGACAATCTCACGGTGCATCCCTCGACTCAGAACGTGAGCGGATTGGTTGGCCAGTTTGCCCAGCCTTTGCAGATTCCAGCGAGCAATGTGAAGATTCGCATGGATCACATCGGCGGCGGTTTCGGCAGCAAGTTTGCCGCGGATTCCTGGGGCATTGAGAGCGCTCATCTCTCAAAGCAAGCGGGCGGAAAGCCGGTGAAGACTTTCCTGGAGCGCGATGCCGAGCTGTTTGTCGCCGGCGTGCGGCCCTCGCACTTCGCACGAATCAAGGTGGGCGCTAAGAAAGATGGAACGCTGACGGCGTGGGAGCATCAGTCCTGGTCCACAGGCGGTCCGGGTGGCGGAGGCATGGCGCCGCTTCCGTATGTGCTCAACATTCCGAATAGCCGCAAGAAGCATTCCGCCGTGGCAACCAACACGGGCCCGCAAAGGGCTTGGCGTGCGCCGAATCATCCGCAAGCTTGCTGGCTGTCCTTTGCCGCTTTCGACGACATGGCTGCCAAGCTGAACATGGATTCGTTCGACTTCTACCTGAAGAACCTCAACCTGGCTGGCGAGCGTGCGGATCTGTATCGCCGCGAGCTGCAGAAGGCTGCCGAGCTGATGGAGTGGAAGAAGAAGTGGCATCCGCGCGGAGACAGCACGGCCGGGCATCTCAAGAAGGGTGTCGGCCTGGGATTCCACACTTGGGGCGGACGCGGCCACGCCAGCGAGGCGCGGCTCAAGATCTATCCCGACGGTTCTGTAGCATTGGACATGGGCACGCAGGATTTGGGTACCGGCACCCGGACCGTCCTGGCGATGGTGGCGGCTGAGACTCTCGGGCTGCCTGTAGACGCAATAAGGATCAACATTGGACGGGCACCCGACTATCCGGTCTCCGGTCCTTCGGGTGGAAGCACTACGGTCGGTGGCGTTAGCGCAGCCACGCGGCGTGCGGGGCAGAACGCTCTCGAAGAGCTCTTCGCCAAAGTCGCCCCGGCGCTAGCGGTTGAACCCTCGGAGCTGGAAGCGGTGGGCGGGAAAATTCAGGTGAAAGGCAACCCGGCCAAGAGTCTCTCTTGGAAACAAGCCACGGCCAAACTGGGAGTGACGCCGCTGGTTGTTGCCGGGAAAAATGTTGCTGCCCCGTCTGCAGCCGACGGCAAGCTCACAGACCAAGGCGTCGGCGGCGTCCAGATGGCCGATGTAACGGTGGACATTGAGACTGGCATCGTGAAGATGAACAAGTTCGTCGCTGTTCAGGATTGCGGTTTGATCATCAACGAGAAAACCGCCGAAAGCCAGGTCTTCGGCGCGATGATCATGGGGGTCTGCTTCTCGCTTTTCGAAGAGCGGGTGATGGACGATGTGACCGGAAGGCCGCTCAATGCCAACATGGAGTTTTACAAACTGGCGGGCATTGGCGACATTGGTGATCTCGTCGTCCACATGTGGATGGACGATCCGGAGCAGGACGCTCGCGGAGTGATCGGCCTCGGTGAACCGCCTGCCAATTCGCCTGCAGCCGCTATCGGGAATGCCATCGCAAACGCCATCGGAGTTCGAGTGCCGCAAGCGCCATTTACGCCCGCTCGTATCCTGGCAGCACTGGAAAAGAAAGGAGGGCTCTCTTCATGAATGCATTTGAATACGCCGCTCCCGCCACCAAAGAACAAACGGTGAGCCTCCTGGGCAACCAGTGGGGTGAAGCTGAAATTTTGGCCGGGGGCACAGACCTGCTGAGCTTGATGAAAGACTATCTGACGACTCCGAAGCGCGTGGTCAACATCAAGGACATCAAGGAATTTCAGGGAATCAAGTATAACGGCTCAACCGGGTTGCGGCTGGGCGCTCTGGTAACGCTGGAGGAGCTGCTGGGAAATGCGACCGTGAAGAAAGAATATCCGGCGTTGGCGCAGGCTGCCGAGGGAGTCACGAGTCCGCAGATCCGCAACACAGGAACGGTTGGCGGCGACCTGTGCCAGCGGCCCCGGTGTTGGTATTTCCGAAGCGGCTTGGGTTACTTCCCAAAAGATGACACGGGCAAGGATTTGATTGCTGACGGCCAGAACGAATACCACGCCATTCTGGGTAACTCCGGACCCGCGTATTTTGTGCATCCATCGAGTTTGGCGCCTGCACTCATCGTACTGGATGCCAAAGTAAGAATCTTCGGCTCCTCGGGTTGGAGAGACGTCAGCGCCGAGGAGTTTTTCGTCACGCCTAAGAATGATGGCGATCGCGAAACCGTGTTGAAGTCGAACGAAATTGTGGGTGAAATCATCGTACCGCCCGCCAAGGGAGTCCGAAATGCCACCTATGAAGTTCGGCAGAAAGAAGCTCTGGATTGGCCTCTGGCAGCCGCGGCCGTGGCCCTCAAAATGAGTGGCAAGACGGTACAAAGTGCCCGGATCGTTCTAGGACACGTGGCGCCGGTTCCCTGGAGGGCTCGGGATGCTGAAAAGGCATTGGCAGGCAAGACGGTGACTGAAAGCCTTGCGGCCGAGGCGGGCAACGCCGCCGTCAGCGGAGCCAAGCCCCTCAGTAAGAATGGTTACAAAGTTCAACTCGCGCGCGTGGCTGCCAAGCGGGCTCTCCTGCAAGCGGCTCAAGGAGGGGCTTAAACCATGTATCATCGTCTACAGAATCTTGGCCACGAAGTTTGCAACTGCGTTCGGTGGAAGAGCCAATTTTATGAGTCCGAGCCAGATCCCACCGTCCCTCGTTCCAACGACGACAGTTACTGGTGCGCTCTCACCCAGCGGGTGCTTGGACCTGACGGGCAGTTGGTCGAACCCCCAAGCTGCAAACCAGGACGCGCCTGTTTCAAAGAGGCATTCTGACGCAGATGGGATGTAGCGCAGACCGCGTTTTGAAGCGGTCTGCGGCTTTTCGACTTCGGAGTGCAGAACTGGTTCAAATCCACGGCAAATGTCTGACCGGTCCTCCGGACGGCGATTCGGGACTTAACCGCGACTGTGTGTCGCCGCCCGGATGTCGGCGGACACGTGCGTGCTTCCCAGGCTGCAGACCGACTCAGAATACCGGAACTCAGCAAAGGCGATATTGAGGCTCTATTGTCAACTACTGCCAAAACCAAGTTATAATGATGTCGTCAATCGAATTTCGATCCCTTTGAAACTTGTGCTTGAGGAGGTTAATTATGAAGAGGCTAATGATCGCCGGCTTAGCGCTAGGGCTGGTTGCCGCCGCAACCCACCCCTTGACAGCTGCATCGGCCGGCAAGATTCGCGGAGACTACATTGAGACGCGTAGTGCCGATGTTTATACCGGAGCCTGTGTGGCCAACAGTGAGGTGAATCTTACCGGCACTGAGGCGATTCTTGCGTGGCATATCAAAGAGGGAAGTTGGAACGGCGTCGCATTGAATGGACTCGGCGTGGTGGGAGTGGTCAAAGCAAACGCAACCTTGGGTGATCCTTTCACGAGCCCCTATCCGGCGAAGTCGGTTCTGATCGTGGACAACCGCGCGACCGCCGAGCAGCAAGCCGCGCTGAAGTCCTTTGCTCAATCAACGGCTGGGGATCTCCTGAAAAATGTCGTCAAAGTCGAATCGGCTCCCATTCAGCTTGAAGTGGGCGAAGGCGACCGGCATGGCTATGGAAAGCTGGCCGCCGGCTCGCTGGCGCAAATCGAAACCCGGTCGATGCATGGCAAGGACCACCTGTGTGGCAACGAAGACGTTTATTATCAGCCTCTAACGGAACTGATGCATGCGATGCCTGCGTTTACCCTGAATGACGAATTTACCGGTCGCGGCCTTGGAGTAACCTGGAAGCTGAATGGCAAGCGAAGTTCCTTCGTGGGTCATTTTTCCTACCCAACACCAGCACCGGTAATTTCCATGAAGTAAATTGGCCGCTTCTTGCATCTCACAATCTGGACAATTCAACAAACGGAAGCTTCGGCTTCCGTTTGTTTTTGATAGCTAAAAATGATGACCGAGGTTGGCTTCAGAGAGTGGTCATGCCCGGAAAACGTGAGTTTCAAAGACAAGAGAGCTGCCCCTTGGAGTGCGGCCGCACGAGGCCGCCTTGGATGGGCGGTGTCGAGCAATGCTCGCACCGTCGCGCCCAAGGAAAGCGGCGACACGTCGCCACACTTCAAAATGTCCGATATTCCCGCCCGGCTTACTATCCGCCGGGGTGACGTTCTTTCGCGGGACTGATGGGGACCGAGGATCACCTTCGCGACTATTGAGTTAGGAGAGATCGATGAAACCTAGATTGATTGCCTTGATGTTTGCCTTGGCTCTTAGCGGATCGGTATCGCACCTCTTCGCGGCTACCTACAAGCTCGAAACCGTCTCCACCGCTCCGGCGGGGCTCGGTGCCAGCCTGCAAGCCGTGCTGCAGACTGAAGGCTACAAAGTGGTCAACGAAAAGGGCGCGGCCTGGTGCGAGGTATGGATTCGCAAGGAGATCGCTAACCTCGGGAAGCCGGCTTCCCCTGAGGCGAAGTATCCGGCGCTACACCTGGGCCAGCTTCTGGGAGTGATGAAATTTAGCGCAGCCGGATCTGACTATCGTGGCCAAGCCATCAAGCCCGGTCTCTACACCTTGCGGTATTGTCTTATCTTGCAAGACGGCAATCATCTCGGCGCCTCTCCGATTTTGGATTTTGTGTTGCTGGTTCCCGCTGCTGAAGACACGAAGGATGCGGATGCCATCATGAGCAGCGACGAAGTGGTGGCGTTGAGCAGAAAGGCCTCCGGCACCAACCATCCGGCCGTCATCAACCTGTCCTCGCCTCCTGCCGCAGCAAGCAATGCCACTCTGGAAAAAGATGAGCTCGATCACTGGGTTCTCACGGTCAAATCGCAGTCGAAGCCGGCTGCGGATCTTCCGATCGGCATCATCGTCGTTGGCCACGCTGAAGGGTAATCGATCCGGCAACCTAGCCACGGAGACCTTCAGATTGCCTCTCCAAACACGAATGCAGAGGGTCCGATTTGCTGACGTTCGAGTATGGATTTTGAGATTGTTGGAGAGATTGAAGGTGCAGAAGCCATTGCAGCTGGGAGTGGTATTCGCATATTGTCTATTCTCACGAAGAGATATGGCAAAGGTCGCTGGCGAAAACGAAAAGGTGTCGCTTCAATTCGGCTGGCTGACGGTACGATGCGCACAGCTGAACTGCATTGGTTTGAAGGACACGGAATTGGCAAGAAAAAATGCGTATCAAGCGATTCTTGGATTGAGGATTCATGACTCGAGGACCTAAGCAAGCGCAACAGTTTGCCATCTGCATTCGCAGTCGCGACCCTGATCTGTTAACACCTCGAAGGATCTATCAGATTGTGACCGATCAAAGCGCAGCGAAGTCAAATTACCTTAGGGTTATCGACAACGAAGGAGAAGACTACCTCTATCCTGCGGATAACTTCATAGTCTTTGATTTCCCACCACCTATTGAGCGCGCGCTGCTCAATGCGTCCTGATCCTCAGTCAAACAGCGACTCGCGTTCTGTTTTCTCTTGTTCTGCGATCTTCTGCGAAATCTGCGTCCCACCCAATTCTTCTCCCTCCGCGTCTCTGTGGCCATTCTCAACCGAATTTGAAGTTGCAAATCACAGACGTTCATTGCATCATTCACGACTGTTTTGCTCGGTCATCCCCGCTATACTCACATCCCCAAGACTGGAGAACCAATCAAAGTGATCAAGAAAGGCACGAAGATCGCCTCGCCCACGGGTAAGCTCGGTGTGCTCATTCCAGGGATGGGCGCTGTTGCCACCACGTTTATTGCTGGAGTCGAAGCCATACGGACCCAGGGGGCAAAACCCTTCGGGTCGCTCACCCAGATGGGCACGATCCGCCTCGGAAAGCGCACCGACAAGCGCGTGCCGATGATCAAGGATTTTGTGCCCCTGGCCGATGTCAACGACCTCGTCTTCGGGGGTTGGGACATTCACGGCGAGAATTGCTACGAGACCACGCTCCGTTCAGGCGTGCTGGAACGAACGCTGTTGGACTCTCTCAAGCCGCAGCTGGAGAGTCTCAAGCCTTGGAGTGCCGTGTTTGAGAAAAAGTATGTCAAGCGGCTCAACGGCAAAACCGTCAAGAAGGGAAAAACAAAATATGACCAAGCCCAGCAGGTAATCACCGACATTCAGAATTTCAAACAGTCGCAGAACCTGGATCGGTTGACGATGATTTGGTGCGGCAGCACGGAAATCTTTCTCAAGCCAGGCAAGGTACATTCATCGCTAAACGAGTTCGAAAAAGGCTTGAAGAAGAACGACCCTGGCATTGCGCCCAGCATGATTTATGCCTACGCGGCACTCCAACTCGGAATCCCCTACGCCAACGGCGCGCCGAATCTGTCCGTGGACTTCCCCGCGATGGTCGAACTGGCTCAGAAGAACAAGTCGCCCATCTGTGGGAAGGATTTCAAGACGGGGCAAACCTTCATGAAGACCATCATCGCACCGGGTTTGAAGGCCCGGATGCTGGGTCTGAAAGGATGGTTTTCAACCAACATTCTCGGCAATCGCGACGGTGAAGTGCTGGACGAACCCCAATCGTTCAAGACCAAGGAAGAGTCGAAGCTTTCCGTGCTCCATCACATCCTCCAGCCCGAAGTTTACCCTGAACTGTACAAAGACTTTCATCACCAGGTTCGCATCAACTACTACCCGCCGAGCGGGGACAACAAAGAAGGTTGGGACAATATCGACATCTTTGGCTGGCTCGGCTATCCGATGCAGATCAAAGTAAACTTTTTGTGCCGCGACAGCATTCTGGCCGCGCCGCTCTGCCTCGACCTGGTGTTGTTCCTCGATCTCGCCAAGCGAGCCGGCATGTCGGGCATCCAGGAATGGCTTTCGTTCTATTTCAAGAGTCCCCAATGCGCACCCGAGCTCTATCCTGAGCATGACCTTTTCATCCAGTTGATGAAGCTCAAGAACACACTGCGTTATCTACGGGGCGAGGATTTGATCACGCACCTGGGGTTGGAATACTACGACTGAAGCGCGAAGCGAATTTGTCATTGGTCAGCGGTCATTTGTCATTTTTCATTTGGATAGCTGGCTGTCATGCTTGAGAACGTGAACGAAAAGCAGCAACGGGCAGACCAGCTTGAGGAGAGGCTGATCGACTTTGCTGTTCGAATCATCCATATCTCGGCACGACTTCCGAAGACACCCGCTGGAAGACATGTCGCGGGCCAGATTCTGCGCTGCGGAACTTCTCCGGCTCCCAACTACAGCGAGGCGAGGGCAGCTGAAAGCCACGCTGACTTTGTCCATAAACTGAGAGTCGTCCTAAAAGAGCTCAATGAAACGTTGGTGTGGCTTCGCATGATCAGGAAAAGTGAATTGATCACTCCTGAGCTGTTGGTGGACATCATCGATGAGAACTCACAACTTTGTCGAATCGTCACTTCATCTGTCAGCACAGCAAAGGCACGATCAGCGGCCCAAAATGAAAAATGATAGATGACCAATGACCACTGACAAATTGCGTTGGTAGACTCCATCGTTCGGTCGTTACGACCACGAAACCGGTAGCTGAGGCATGACCACTTTCTCAAATCTCTACCATTCCACCCTGGGCAAGAAGTACCTCATGGCTTTGAGCGGCGCGGGCCTTTTCGGCTTCGTTGTGCTGCACATGTTAGGGAACCTGCAGGTGTTCCTTGGACCCGAACCGCTGAACCACTATGCGGTCTTCCTCAAATCCAAGCCTGTGTTGCTTTGGGGTGCAAGGCTGGGGCTGCTACTTCTCGTTTTTCTGCACATTCTGACCGGCGTGCAGTTGACTCTACGCAATCGCGCAGCGCGAACTGAGAAATACGACCGTACCAAGCCCTACAAAGCCAGTTATGCCTCGCGGACCCTGGTGCTCAGCGGCGCAGCTCTTTTCGCATTCATCATCTATCACTTGATGCACTTCACCGTGGGGCTCGTCGATCCGGCTTACTTGCAGTTGAGGGACGCAGCCGACCGCCACGACGTTTACCGGATGACCATTCTGGGGTTTTCGCATCCAGGCGTGTCGGCATTTTACATCGCCTCCATGGCACTGCTCTGCCTTCACCTGAGCCACGGCGTGGGCAGTACGTTCCAATCCATCGGGTTCAAGAACAAGCAGACTGCTGTGTGGATTGATCGAATTTCGAAGATGTTGGCAGTCATCGTTTTTCTCGGCAACTCTTCCATGCCGCTGGCCGTGCTGGCGGGAATACTTAAGTGACAAGTGACGAGTCGAGGAGATGCACTCATTAATCAGACTCCCCGTTTTTCACTTGTCACTGTCACTCTGCTATGAAACTTGATTCCAAAATCCCTTCCGGTTCAGTCGAACAGAAGTGGGAGCGCTACCGGCTGGAGATGAAGCTGGTGAACCCAGCCAACAAGCGGAAGCTTGAGGTCATTGTCGTCGGCTCCGGGCTGGCGGGCGCTTCGGCTGCATCGTCGCTGGCCGAACTGGGCTACAACGTCAAGTGCTTCTGTTTTCACGATTCACCCCGGCGGGCGCACAGCATTGCGGCTCAGGGCGGAATCAATGCGGCCAAGAACTATCAGAATGACGGAGACAGTGTCTACCGGCTGTTCTATGACACGATCAAGGGCGGCGATTTTCGCGCGCGCGAAGCCAACGTCTATCGGCTGGCGCAGGTCAGCGTCAGCATCATCGACCAGTGCGTGGCACAGGGTGTTCCATTTGCGCGTGAGTACGGAGGATCACTGGCTAACCGCTCGTTTGGCGGCGCACAGGTATCGCGAACCTTCTATGCGCGGGGTCAGACTGGGCAACAGTTGCTCATCGGCGCGTATCAGGCGCTAGAGCGCCAGATCGGGCTGGGCCGCTGCCAGATGTTTCCCATGACGGAGATGCTGGATGTCGTTGTGGTGGACGGTCAGGCGAGGGGCATCGTCACCCGCAATCTGGCAACCGGTGAAATTACCTCGCATGCCGCGGACGCCGTAGTCCTGGCCACGGGTGGTTACGGCAATGTGTTCTACCTGTCCACCAACGCCAAAGGATGCAATGTCACGGCTACGTTCCGAGCGTTCAAAAAAGGCGCTGCCTTCGCAAATCCCTGCTACACGCAGATTCACCCGACCTGCATTCCGGTCAGCGGTGAGCATCAATCGAAGCTCACGCTGATGTCGGAGTCGTTGCGCAATGACGGGCGCGTTTGGGTTCCGAAGAAAAAGGGAGAGACGCGACCACCCAGCCAGATTCCAGAGGCTGAGCGTGACTATTATCTGGAGCGCAAGTATCCCAGCTATGGCAACCTTGCACCTCGCGACATCGCCTCACGCGCGGCCAAAGAGGTCTGTGACGAAGGCCGTGGCGCCGGCCCGGGAGGCAAGGGGGTCTATCTGGATTTTGCCGACGCCATCAAGCGGGTGGGTGAAGAAGCCATTCGCGAACGCTACGACAATCTCTTCGAAATGTACGAGCGCATCACGGGAGAAAGCGGCTATAAGACGCCGATGCGCATTTATCCGGCTGTCCATTACACCATGGGCGGAACGTGGGTGGATTACAACCTGATGAGCACCCTGCCTTCCCTGTTCGTCATCGGCGAAGCCAATTTTTCCGACCACGGCGCCAACCGCCTCGGCGCCAGTGCCCTGATGCAGGGGTTGGCAGACGGTTACTTTGTTCTCCCGAACACCCTCGGAAACTTCTTTGCGTCGTCGAAACAAGCCAGGATTTCGACCAGCCACCCAGAGTTCCGCAAGACCGAAGAGGAGGTGAAAGCTCGCCTCCATAAGCTGCTGTCGATCCGCGGCAAGCGCACCGTGAGTTCGTTTCATCGGGAACTCGGCAAGCTGATGTGGGAAAAGTGCGGGATGGCGCGGAACGAAAAGGGTCTGACCGACGCGCTGCAGCGAATCCCGGCGCTGCGCCAGGAGTTCTGGGACAACGTCAATGTGCTGGGTGACGGCGGGGAGTTGAACCAGTCGCTCGAACATGCCGGACGAGTGGCTGACTTCATAGAATTCGCTGAGTTGCTGTGCCTCGATGCTTTAACGCGCGCTGAGTCGTGCGGCGGCCACTTCCGTGAAGAATTTCAGACTCAAGACGGCGAAGCATTGCGCAACGATGATCAATTTTCTTTCGTCTCGGCTTGGGAGTATCAAGGTCCGGACAAACCGCCGCTGCTGCACAAGGAGCCATTGGTCTACGAAGAAGTGAAGATGACGCAGCGGAGCTACAAGTAGTCCCCCTTAACAAAGGGGGGCAGCAGTTTCGAAGGAACCGCGCGGGGGTTGTCGTCGCTCGCTTCGACCGAATCTTCCAAAGGCAACCCCTGAGGCCCTGCGGCCTCTTCCCCCTTTTCCTAGGGCGATTTATCCCATCAAGGATCCCGCACGCATGAACCTTACCTTGAAAGTCTGGCGGCAGAAGAATTCGAAAACGCCGGGACGCTTTGTCGAGTACCCGGCGAAGAACATCATTCCAGACATGTCGTTCCTGGAAATGTTGGACGTGGTGAACGAAGACCTCATCAGCCGCGGGGAGGAACCCATCGCGTTCGATTCCGATTGCCGCGAAGGCATCTGCGGCACCTGCTCGGCCGTCATCAATGGCGTGCCGCACGGCGGGCACAAGGGAACCACCGTCTGCCAGCTGCACATGCGCCATTTCAAAGATGGCGACCACATCGTCATCGAGCCCTGGCGCGCCACTGCCTTTCCTGTTGTTAAAGACCTTGTGGTCGACCGCTCGGCATTCGATCGCATCATTCAAGCCTCCGGCTTCATCTCGGTTTCCACGGGCCAGGCGCCTGAGGCGAACACGATTCCAGTTCCCAAAATCGTAGCGGACCGTTCCATGGATGCCGCCGCGTGCATTGGATGTGGAGCCTGTGTGGCCGCTTGCAAGAACGCTTCCGCCATGCTCTTTGTGGCTGCCAAGAACGCCCATCTCGGCTTGCTGCCCCAGGGCCAGGCAGAGCGTTACCGGCGGGCTTTTACCATGGTGAAGGCGATGGATGAGGCAGGCTTCGGCAGTTGCACGAACACGAATTCCTGTGAGGCAGTGTGTCCGAAGGAAATCTCGGTTGAATTTATCGCCAGGCTCAACCGCGATTATGGCATGGCGCTCTTTAAAGGCAAGTGAACTAAAGCTTCAATTCAGATCTCTACTGAAATTGTCCTACTGATCCTGACTGAAGGCCTTATCGACCGGGGAGGCGAGATCGTTATGTCGCCAGACGATAGCAAAGCATGTCCTGCATGCGGAGAGACAATCAAGGCCGCCGCCATCAAGTGCCGCTTTTGCAATACCGACCTCAGCGCTCTCGTTCAGGCAAGAGAAGCGGAAGTCGAGAGAGAGATTTTCTCCGGCCACCCCATCACGATTTATTCGGTAGGGCAGTGGTTCGCTGTAATTTTCACTCTTGGCATCGCTTATCTCGTGTACTACATCAGAAGCGTTTCCACTAATTATCAATTTACGAGCCAGCGGATCCGGATTGAACATGGCTTTCTTTCAAAAACCAAGGATAACGTCGAACTGTTTCGAATCGACCACTTTGAGCTGCACAAGCCCCTCGGGATGCGCCTGTTGGGTCAATGCATTTTAAGGCTTCGCTCGTCCGATCCGGAATTCTCCACAGTGATCATCTACGGGATTCCAGGCGTTGAAGCCCTGGCCGACACACTGCGCGAGTGCTCACTTCGGGAGCGCACCCGACGCCGCGTCACTACCTTTGTCCAAGCGTAGGCCCGGTTCAATGACGAGATTGCGAAAACCGCGAAAGTTGGTGAAAGAACGTTTCGTATTCATCTCGCTCTCTCCAGACTCTTCACCACCAGCAGTGCGTTGTCTTACTGCTCAATGTCCTTGACCGCGGTTTGGACGTGCTTCCCGGCGTGCGGGGTTCGAATGTCGAATTGACGCCGTCTTCATTCGTCCTTCGAACTTCAGAACATTTGCGTCTGCCACAGATCGTGGATGTGAATGACGCCCTCCAGAACCCCTTCGGGTGAAGCGACCAGCAGGGAGGTCACCTTCTTTTCTTCCATCATTCGAAGCGCCACGGCAGCGAATTCCTCACGGGAGATGGTTAGAGGATTCGGATGCATGCAAGCACCGGCCGTGCTCTTCACCATGCTCTCGTCCTGTTGAAGCAACCGGCGCAAGTCTCCATCCGTGATCACTCCTACGACCTTGTTGCCGTCCCCGACCACCGCCGTCAGACCCAAGCCTTTCTTGGAGATTTCGTAAATCACATCGCGCATAGGCGTCTCGGTGCCCACAGCAGGAAGTTGGTTTCCGCTGTGCATCAGGCTCTCCACGCGTTGAAAGCGCTTGCCAAGCCTGCCGCCGGGATGTAGATGAGCAAAGTCCTCGGCCTTAAACCCACGCTTTTCAGAGAGAGCGATGGCCAGCGCGTCGCCCATTGCCAGCGCCGCTGTCGTGCTCGCAGTGGGGGCCAAACCTAGAGGACAGGCCTCGCGCCGGATGCTAACGTCCAACACAATGTCGCTGGCACGGGCCAACGAGGCACTCGGATTGCCAACCAGACTGATCAAGAAAATTCCCAAACGCTTTAGTGCTTCGGCGAGACGCAACAATTCGTCAGTTTCTCCGCTGTTGGAAACGGCTAGGACGATATCGCCTTTCACGATCATCCCGATATCGCCGTGATTGGCTTCAGCTGGATGCAGGAACAGGGAAGGCATCCCCGTGCTGGCAAACGTCGCAGCGATCTTGCGGCAGATGATGCCGGACTTGCCCATGCCCGTGACAACAACGCGACCGCGGCAGGCATCGAGCGTCTCGATGGCTTGTTCGAACCGGTGGTCAATTCGGTCGATCAGGCCGGTGATTGCTTCCGCTTCAATCCGCAACACTCTCTTGGCAGAATCGGAAATCATGGTGCTCGTTCTCTTCCGCGTCGGCTTCTCCGTCCCCTTGAACCAAGGCCGAGGACGAGGACGGGCTAGGGTTCAAAATTGCCATCTAACCCTGGCCCTGTTATCCGCACAGGAGCAGGACCGGGATCATTTTGCAGCGCAGACCCGTTTCTTCTGGGTCTGCGGCTTTGCCGTTCAGGCCTGCAGGCTCGTTTCTTTCCAAGCCGCAGACCTGTGCAAATCGCAGGTCTGCGCTACAGGGCTGTCTCCGCGCCAGGCCAGGAGGGGATTTTCTTGACCAGGAAAACTCACGTCTGCAGCGGCGGCTTCCCAAAGCGTTCGCGCAATCGGTTCAGAGCCTCAAGCACCTTGGGATAGCTCACAATCTTTCGCTCCAGACGCTCCTTTCCAGGAAAATCGGAAAGCATAATCCCCAGCAGGATAGTCAACACGCCTTGTCCAGGAATGCCCGGAAGAGAAAGGATAATACCGAGACCCACCAAGGCGACTGCCAGCAGGTTGCGCAACAAGAATCGGACCCAATCAGAAATCGACACTCGGTTCTCAGACCTTCGCCGGCCATTCTGGATGAAATAGTCAGCGGGCAACTTCACCACAAACCAGACCGTGATTCCCGTAGTTGCCACAAACGAAACGATAAAAATGACAAGCCCAATCAGGCCCAGCAGCATGATCCGTCGTCTCCCGAGGCCGGCAATTCACGCTCAAGCCCCACGCATCATTCTGTCACGCTGCCTTCGGTTTGGGAGCCATCTTTCTGATTAAAAGACCTGCGGCAAGCACGGCGACTCCCACTCCGAGAATCGTCCATCCCACAGTATCTGCTTGCTCGGCGGTCACAGAGATTTCATGCCACTTGGCCGAGTTCTCGGTCGTCACACCAAACTCCGTGAGGTAGGCCAGCACCGTGATGCAGAATCCATTAAAGAGAATCAAGTAGGAAGCAAAAGAGACAAAGTTGCCAACACCCTCCGACAGGCTTCGCGCCTGAGCCTCTGGTTTGTTCACCAACGGACTGTGCGTCCGCCCGTAGAACCAGTAAATCAGCATTCCCAAATCCAGCCAGACCAGGAAACGAACCCAGGTGATGACCGGCAAGCTCGCCATCAGGTAGACACAGGACAGCGTTCCCAGAATCGGAAAAACGAAGCCTCCAGCAACCTTGAACGGACGGTGCGCATCGGGGCGCTTGATGCGCAAGACCATCACGGCCAGGCAGACGACCACAAACGCGAACAAGGTTCCGATGCTGGTCATCTCGCCCACGACGTCGATGCGCAACAGGCCGGCAAACACAGCCACAACCAGGCCTGTGATGATGGTCGTGATGTAGGGTGTGCCGAAGCGGGGATGCACCTTGCTGACGCCGGCAGGCAGCAGATGGTCGCGGCTCATCGAGAAGAAAATGCGCGGCTGGCTCATCAGCATAACCAGTAGCACGCTGGTAATGCCGGCCACGGCGCCTGCGGAAACCAGGCCGGCAGCCCAGTCCTGGTGAATGATGGTAAGCGCGTACGCCACGGGAGCATTCAGAAACTTGGCGTCGTTCTTCAACTCGGTGACCGGGATGATGCCGCACAGGATGCCCGCCACTGCGAGATACAGCGCCGTGCAGATCAGCAGCGAGGCGATGATGCCGATCGGGATGTCCCGCTTCGGATTCTTGGCTTCTTCAGCGGTGGTGGAAACCGCGTCGAATCCGATGTAGGCGAAAAAGACCACTGCCGCGGCGGCCATGATGCCCGACCAGCCGTAAGGAGCGAACGGCGCCCAGTTCGCTGGCTTCACGTAGCGCGCGCCCACAACGATAAAAAACAGAATGGCGGCAAGTTTGATGCTGACCATGATGGCATTGAAGCGGGCGCTCGCACGGACTCCGATCACCAGGATCGCCGTGATTATCAAAACAATCCCGATAGCCGGAAGGTTGATTACGGCACCCGGCGCTGCTGTCGGGGCGGCGCTCATCCAAACAGGCAGGTGCATGCCAAACCCAGCGAGAATGCGCTGAAAGTAACCGCTCCAGCCGATGGCCACGGTCATGGATCCCACGGCATATTCCAGGATCAAGTCCCAGCCGATCATCCAGGCAAACACCTCGCCGAGTGTTGCATAGGCATAGGTGTAGGCACTGCCCGCAATCGGAATCATGGCCGCGAATTCGGCGTAACAGAGCCCGGCAAACGCGCACGCCAACCCCGCCGCGACGTAGGAAATGACGATGGCCGGACCGGCTTGGTTGGCGGCTGCCGTTCCCGTCAGCACAAAGATGCCCGTGCCGATGATCGCGCCAATTCCCAAAAGTGTCAGGTCCAAAGCGGTCAGCGAGCGCTTCAACGCCTTGGTTCCGTGCTCGACGTCGCCCACCAGCTTTTCAATCGACTTGGTTGCTAAAAGATTCGAATCCATCAATAGCTCTCCTGGAGACAGAGTTTCCCCCTCTTGCCGGAGAGGGGAGCTGCGACAACATTAGCTTGCGGACGACGTGCTACTTTGGCGTGGTTCATAGCACACCGCTGCATCCTTCCAGCAGTGGTCTAGGGGGTCGAACGTTTATCCCTGAAGGTGCCGGCCAGGGACGGTCCTTCTTGTGCATGCGGGCGCCGCAAAGCTGACTGCAAGCTGTCGATTGATCGATTTCACGGGCAAGGAAGAGCTGCACAGTATCCGGTCAACGTCCTGGAATACTCCTTCGCCAGGCAAAATACACTGGAATTCCCGTCAGCACTATCGTTAATCCCGGCCAAGTGGTTTGAGTCTTATAGGCCAGCAGAACCAGCATGATGATCGTCGCTGTCGCGATATACAGCGCGGGGACCAGCGGATAGCCCACTGCACGATACGGTCGCTCGGCATTGGGTCGCGTTCCGCGAAGACGAAACAGCCCGGCGATGGTCAACACATAAAAGAAGAGTACCGCGAACACAACATAGTCCAGCAGATTACTATAGAGGTTACCATAGCGTTCCAACCCGCTGGCAGCGTCAATCAGCGGCGCTCCGGAACCATCGCGCAGCCGGGTGCGCGGAAGAACCAGCAGGCTAGCCCAAAGGCATTGCAGCGCCAACCCAAGCGCAGGCACGTGGTGACGATTTAGCTTTCCTGTCGCTTTGAAGAACAATCCATCGCGGGCCATCGCATAGTAGACGCGGGCACCCGCCAAAATGATCCCATTGTTACAGCCAAAGGTGGAGATGATGATGGCAGCGGCCATGATGATGGCCCCGCTGTCCCCGAAGATGACCGACAACATGGCCGTCGCCACACGATCATCCGGCGCCTGCTGAATCTTCTCCAGTGGCAAAGTACTTAAATAGGCCACGTTGGCCAGCAGAAACAATACGACCACCGTGCCGGTCCCCAGAGCCAGCGCGAGCGGAATGTTCCGTTGCGGTTCACGCACCTCGCCGGCGGTGAAGGTGATGTTGTTCCAGGCATCGCAAGAAAACAGCGAACCCACTTGAGCCACGCAGAACGCCACCAGAAGGCCGAAGAGCCCGTCCGTCGCCGAGACGGTGGGCAGCCAGGAAAAATCAGGTTGGATGAAGTTTGCACCCCGGATCGCCCAGAAGTCAGAAAAATTGGCGGCGATCGCTTCGACATTGCGACCAACCAGCACGCCCAGAATGATGAGACCCAACAACGAGAGCGTCTTGACAGAAGTGAAGATATTTTGAATCCACTTCCCGACGTTCAAGCCCCGGGTATTGATCAGTGTCAGAAACACGATCAGCAGAATAGCGAGCAGTTGCTGGAGCGAAAGACTGATCGCGTAATCGGTCGAGAGGTTGACCGGCTTAACGATCCAAGCCGTCGGTGAGATGGCAGGAACGACAACGCCCAGGAAACGGCTGAACCCAACGGCCACGGCGGCGATGGTGCCCGTCTGAATAACCAAAAACAACGTCCAGCCGTAAAGGAAACCCCACAGGGGTGAAAAGGCTTCCCGCAAATAGACGTACTGCCCGCCCGCCCTAGGCATCATGGCTGCGAGTTCGCCGTAGGAAAGCGCCGCCGCCACGGTCAGTAAACCGGTAACCACCCACGCCAAAAGGAGCCAGCCAGCCGACCCGAGTTGGCGGCCGATGTCGGCCGAGACAATGAAAATGCCGGACCCGATCATTGAACCCACGATGAGCATCGTGGCATCGAACAGCCCCAACCCTTTGACGAGCTCAACCTCGGCAACTTTAGGCGTAGCAAGCCTCCTCAGACGGCAAACCGCGAAGACGCGAAGGCCGCGACGGAAAGCAGTTTTTATTGATCATTGGTTACTGTTGGTGGACCGACCCAGCGGGGCCGCCGTCTGAGGCTGGAGGCGATGAGTCGTCATTCCGGTGGAAGCCGGAATCCAGTTGGACCCCGGCTAACAATCCGCCGGGGTGACGGAGCCAACTCTGTTCTCCTGCTTGTGCTCCCGATTCAGGCCCGAAGTCTTCGTGCGGCGCCTCCAATAGGAAAATCGCAAATAGAAAATGGTCAATAGCAATAGGTTCTTCGTGCTTTTCGCGTCTTCGCGGTTAATTCTGAGTCAGAGCGTCCCGGCTTACGGCAGCTTCGGCTCGGTCAAAGCGCAGATAACATCGAGTGTTTTCAAAAAAGCCAAAAGATCCTGTTTCTGCTGCGGGGTGACTTTTCTCTTCTGGATATTCTTCTTGTCTAGATACTTGTTTGGCTTTCCGCCATCGAGCATTAAGTCTACGGCCTCCTCAAGAGTGGCAGTGCTGCCATCATGAAAGTAAGGCGCCGACTTCGAGATGTCGCGCAGGGTGGGTGTCTTGAAAGCTCCCGTGTCTTGCGGCTTGCTGCTTACTTTGAACCGCCCCACATCCGGCTCTTTGGCATCCATTCCGATGCCGACGTTGTGGTACTGCTGATCGGTGAACAGTACGCCGTCGTGACAGTTGGTGCACTTAAGATCCTGGAACAGCTTGTAGCCGCGCTTGGCCTCGCCACTGATTACAGATTCATCGCCAGCCTTCCAGCGATCGTAGGCTGTGTCGCCACTGATGATCGTGCGCTCAAAAGCACAAATCGCTTTGATGATGTTGTCGGGTGTGGCATCGCTGCCGAACACTTTTTGGAACTGGCTTTTATAACCAGAAATGCCATTGAGTTTCGCGGCAATCTCGTCCGCTTTGGCACCCATGTTCCCACCGGTCCAGGCCGCCATGCCTTGCTTTTCAAGGGATCCGCTGCGCCCGTCCCAGTAGAATTCCTTGTGATAACCAATGTTCCACAAGGTTGGGCTGCTGCGCGGCAGCTGCTTATTTAAGGCGCCCACGGCTTTGGCGAGCCCGTCCGTCAATCCCTTTTCGCAGACATGGCACGAATAACAGGAGCGCGTGCCATCCACACTTAGCCGTTTGTCGAAGAACAGCTGGCGTCCCAAGGCGACTTTCTCAGGCGTCATCGGGTTGTCAGCGGGAATTTGCATTTCCTCGTAGCTAGAAAGCTGTTTGGACAGCGGAAGAATCTCCGGCTCAAACGCTGGAGCTACGGGCGCGGGTGGCTGCTGCTGGCCGCAGCCAGCGAGCAGCAGGCAGAGCATAAACCCCAGCCCGGAGAACACCAAGGGGAAGGATCGAGGACAGTGGGTGTTTTGCATGACTCCTCCTTGCAGTTCGGATCAGTCTCGGATCTTCAAGACTTTGGTGGCGTAAAAAGAAACGCAATGCTAGCAGTTTCTGTTTTCTTTGGGAAGAGTGAGCGAAGGCTGGGAAGAGAAAAAGACGGGGCCGTCTAGCGAGCGTCGTCTGAGCCAAGACAGATTTCGCTGGAACTCTCATTCCTTCACCTCTATCCTTCTCGCTCATCTGGCGGGACGAGACTTGGCGTCGTATGAAACCGATCGTTGGTCTTTACGAACAGATCGTAAACGAAGTTGTTGGCGAAGCCATCTCAGAGGCTCGGGAGCAAGGCTTGGACGTCGTCCTGCGCAGCCTAGACTCAGCAGATGGTCACAGCTACCTGGCACAGTACCTGAGTCCTCTCATCAGTTCTGCGCTGTCCAGCCTGCCGCAACCTGAACGAACCGTGAGGCAACTCGAACTCACCAACAAGATCTTGCTGCTCCTCTTGGAGGAAGCACCTGAAAGTCTTGGGGAGAAAATCAAGATTCTCAGACCTGAGGTCCTGCTCGGTATCCTCGCAAGTCCGCTGGCACGGCCCGATACGCCGTTGTCAAGCAACTGTTTGATGACGGGGACTCGTCAGGACCCAAGCCTCGTCTCTCAACTTCGAAAAGAGCTTGCTTCTGCTGATGCAGTCGATGTCCTGTGCTCGTTTATCAAGTGGGGCGGGGTTCGCATTCTTGAAGATTCCCTCCGCAAACTAACCGCTCGACAGCGTCTCCGAGTCATCACTACTTCCTACATGGGAGCAACGGACTTTAAAGCTGTGGAGTTACTCTCCAGTTTAGACAACACCGAGCTGCGAGTGTCGTTTGATACACGCCGGACAAGACTCCACGCGAAGGCATACATTATTCATCGGGTCACGGGCTTTGGTGTTGCCTACATTGGTTCGAGCAATCTGTCGCAGGCCGCACTCACAGATGGTTTGGAATGGAATGTGAAAATCAGCCAACACGAGTCGCCGCATATCTGGAATAAGGTTTGTGGAACATTTGAGACCTATTGGAACGACAGTGAGTTTATCCCATACAGCTCGTTATCTCGCGAACGTCTTAGGATCGCGCTGCGCAATGAAGCATCCGAGGACCCATCCTCGGTTATTGGATTTGCTTTCAATGTCACTCCGTATCCATTCCAGCAGGAGATCCTCGACAAAATTGCTGCGGAGCGAGCAATTCATGGGCGTTGGCGCAATTTGGTGGTTGCTGCCACGGGCACTGGAAAGACCGTCGTCGCCGCCCTCGACTATGCTCGGTTTAGACGAGAATCGGAACAGCTAAATCCCACAAAGCCAGTCCGCCTTCTTTTTGTGGCACATCGAGAGGAAATTCTGAAGCAGAGCTTGGCCTGTTTTCGGGGAGTTCTCCGAGACTTCAATTTTGGTGACATGCTGGTCGGCCCGTATGAGCCTGAACATTTCGATCACCTCTTCGTGTCGATCCAGAGTTTTGACTCGCGAGAGTTGTGGAGTCAGGTAGACCCTGAGTTTTACCAATTTATTGTCGTAGATGAATTTCATCATGCAGCAGCACCCAGCTATCAGAGACTGCTGGAGGCTTTGCGGCCTAAGGTCCTCCTTGGCCTGACCGCCACACCCGAACGGATGGACGGACTCGACATCCTTCAATGGTTCGACGGCCAGATCGCTGCGGAGATTCGACTGCCCGATGCGATTAACCGGAAATTGCTCTGCCCGTTTCAGTACTTTGGCGTTACCGATTCGGTAGATTACAGCAATCTGCGCTGGCAAAAAGGCGGATATGTCATTGAAGATCTTGACAACCTAGTCACTGGAAATGATGTCCGACTCCGGCTCGTAATCGACAAGGTGAATCGTACGCTGCTTGACGTGACGCAAACGCGAGGACTTGGTTTCTGTGTCAGCATTCGTCACGCGGAATTCATGGCCAAAGCTTTCTGTGAGGCGGGTATACCCTCAGTCGCACTGTCGGCTTTGTCAAACGATGAGATACGCAACCGTGTTCAGGAGCGGCTCAGAAGTCTCGATATCAACTTCATTTTCGTCGTGGACCTCTACAACGAAGGCGTTGACATACCTCAGATCGATACCATCCTAATGCTCCGTCCAACCGAAAGCCTGACGGTCTTTCTTCAGCAACTTGGGAGAGGCCTGCGGCTGAATGAAAGTAAAGAATGCTTAACCGTGCTCGATTTCATCGGGCATGCGCATCGAAACTTCAGCTACGAGTCACGCTTCCGAGCATTGCTGGGTCCATCCTCTCGTCAGGTCGGGGACGAGATCAAGCAGGGATTCCCACACCTGCCTTCAGGGTGTGTCGTGAACCTAGAGCGGGTTGCGATGCAGCATGTGCTCGACAATATCCGCGAATCGATCAGCCATAGCCGAGCTCGACTTGTTCGCCGGATAGCCAGTTTTGAGCAGGAAACGGCGAAGCGTCTGTCTTTGTCGGAGTTTGTGACTTACCACCGCTTAAACCTGGATGAGATCTATCGGAGGACTTCCTGGTCGCGGCTGCTGGTATCGGCTGGCATCAAGCCTGATTTCAAGGAACCGGACGAACAGCAGCTTTCAAAAGGGCTCAGGCGTCTAGCACACATGAATGCTGTGAAGCAGCTCAGTGCGGTGCTTCAGTTCTTACGGGCTAATCCTCAAGAGGCATTTGAATCAGCAAAAACCGAAGAGACCCGACGCAGCTTGGTGATGCTTCATTTCGCACTGTGGGGTCGGGATCGTCTTCCGCCAACGTTGGCTGAAGGGCTGTCCCGACTCTGTGAAAATCCAACCCTACACGCTGAACTTAGAGAGCTTCTCTGCTACAAATTGAACCTGGTTAGCGAGGTGCCGATTCCCATTGAGTTGAATTTCTTATGTCCTCTTGAATTGCATTGTGATTACACACGCGATGAGATTCTCGCTGGCTTGGCGGTATGGTCTCTGGCAGAGCAGCGGGAAGTTCGCGAAGGAGTTCTCTTTGTGCAAAACCTGCCTGCAGACCTACTCTTCATTACGCTGAACAAGACGGATCGTGACTACTCTCCAACTACGATGTATGACGACTACGCCGTATCCGAGGACCTGTTTCATTGGCAGTCCCAAAGCACAACGTCTCAAGAAAGTCCCACGGGCCAGCGCTATATCAACCACCGTCAGCGTGGAAGCGAAATCCTGTTGTTCGTTCGAGAAGACAAGAAAAGCAACGGGTTGAGTTGCCCTTACACTTTCCTTGGACCCGCAGACTATTGTAGCCACGAAGGTAGCCGCCCGATGAGCATTCTCTGGAGACTGCGTCACACGATGCCTGCTCGGCTATTGAGGCAGGTTCGCCGATTGGCGAACGACTGACAGAAAAGAGTATCAAGTGCACGGGTAAACGGGACCAATCGAAGGGTAGTTTGAAGTCCGGTGAGGTCAGCTGCGATGAACAACATTGATTCAAAACAAATGGAGAGGAACAAGCGAAAGCTAGCTTTCGGGCGAGGGGTGAAAAAGGAATTACAGAAGTGGATTCTGGAGCGAAGCAATAAAACCTGCCAGATGTGCGGCTGGGCCGCAGGCGATGCGGATCCGTTCAATTCCTCCCGACCTGTTCGACTGACGATCGGCAACATTCTTAGCAAGAGTGCAGGAGGGGACGATTCTCCCAGCAATCTTCGGACTATCTGTACGAACTGCAGCGAGGGATTGCGAAAAGCCAGGCTTCTTCCAAAACCTGGTCGAATTTTCTTACTCACGCAGATCCGAAGAGCCACGACGGAAGACCAGAAAGCCGTGCTTCATTGGCTCATAAAGAAGTTTCTGAGCTATGCCTAAGATGATGCTTGGCCGGCTGGCACGTCGCCCCACAGCCGCAAAAGGCGCCCCCCTTTTGTCTTGAAAATCCCCCAAGCCTTGCGTATTCTGTGCCTTGCAAATGGCGTCTAGACGGCCACTTGAAGCCCCGGCTGCCCAAGCGCTAACACCTCTGCTGGATTTCTCACTACCCTTATTCGTTGCCAGTGGCGTTGAAATCGAACCCCCGGGTGATTCCAATTTGAACAAACGAAGCATGTCACGGGAAAACGAAACGGCTGAAGCCCCATTTGTTTTTCTGCGCGCTGAAGGTTTGCTCTTCTCTTTGAGGCCCTTTAGCCTGCCGGCTCACTTTGCGCGCAATGCCCAGGCCTTCACCGAGCGTGTTTACCGCCTCGGTACTGTGGCGTGCGTGGGACTGCTTCGACCTGTAGTGTCTCTGGAGGACCCGGAGTTTGCCGCGCGGCTGATGCATTTGCCTTTGCGTGGCATGAGTCGCGACCGGCTGGATTTGTTGGGCGAGGAATATTTCAACTACGTTGTGCGCCCCCGGCTTCGCCCAGAGGGATTGCAGCAGCTCAGGCAATGGCAACAGACGGGCCGGCCTGTGGTGCTGGTGAGCCAGGAACTGGATCATCTCATCCGGCCTTTGGCGCAGGAACTCAAAGTTGAGCACCTGTTAACCAACCGCCTGGAGTTTCGAGACGGGCGAGCGACAGGCCGGCTGCTCAATCCGGTTGTCGGAGCTCTGGGAGGCGCCGCCAGCTTGTCGCCGGAAGAGCTGGGAGAAACGCCAAGTTGGGAGAGCTTGCGCTCACAGCTTCCAGCAGAATGGCGAAGCGCTTCGCCCAGCCGTGTGATCTATCCAGCGGCCCGCCAGCATTTCGTTCCGAAGCACGCCGTTGTCGATTTCGGCAGCCAACCGCAGCGCGTTGAACGGCTATCGGTTCGAGAAGCGCTGGCCGGAAAGAAACTGCTGGTCATCGGGACAACGGGTTTCATTGGCAAGGTCTGGCTGACCATGTTGCTCGAAGACCTGCCGGAGATCGGCCGCATCTATCTGCTGATCCGCCGCCAGGGCTCACGTTCGGCGCTGCAGCGTTTTGAACGCATCGTGGCCGAATCTCCAACTTTTAGAATGTTGCACGAGCGGCACGGAGACGAGCTGGGCCGCTGGCTGTCGGAACGCATCGAAGTGCTGGAAGGTGACGTTTCCGAATCAGGACTCGGGCTGGACAGCGCAACCGCCCAGATTCTTTTCCAGGAACTCGATTTGGTGGTGAACTCGGCCGGCTTGACCGATTTCAACCCGGACCTTCGCCTCGCTCTGTCCACGAACGCCGATAGCGTGTTGCATCTGGTGGAGTTCTTGCGCCGTTGCTGGCGGGCGGGGCTGGTGCATGTCTCCACCAGTTTCGTGAACGGTAGAACGGATGGGCGCGTTCCGGAAGAGCTACAGCCGAACTATACGCCCCGTGGCGCTACTGACTTCAACGCCCGCCGCGAATGGGATTTTTTGCAGTCGGAAGTGAACCGGATCGAACGGGAGGCAGAGAGCCCGGCTGCGCAGTCGCAGTTCCGGGCCGAAGCGCTGTCGAAGGTGAAGGGCAGTGCCGACGGTAGCGATGAAAAGGCCGTCAACAACCAGATCCGCAAGATCCGCACCCGCAGGGTTCGAGACCGCTTGATCGACATCGGCATCGAGCGCGCGCAGCGCTGGGGATGGCCCAACATCTACACCTTCACCAAGAGCCTGGGAGAATCGTTGCTCGCGGCTGAGGGTGGCAATCTGCCGATCAGCATCGCCCGGCCGTCGATCGTGGAGTCGTCCATTAGCCAGCCGTTTCGCGGTTGGAATGAGGGCGTCAACACCACAGCGCCACTGTCCTATTTGCTGGGCACTTACTTCCGCCAACTGCCTTCGAACAAGCGAAAACGGTTGGATGTGATCCCGGTCGATCTGGTCTGCCGCGGTCTGACCCTGATTTCTGCGGCCGTCATTCAACGATGCCAGGAAAGGGTCTATCAGCTGGCCACTTCGGCAACCAACCCGGCCGACATGCGCCGTACCATTGAGTTGACCGGACTGGCGCACCGGAAACACTATCGCTCGCTGGAAGGGCTGGAACACTGGCTGCGGGCCCGGTTTGACACGATTTCCGTCTCGAAAACCCGCTACACCAATGTGTCTCTCCCGCGCTTTCGACGCCTGATTGAGAGCGCGCAGAGGTTGCTGTCCCCTTTGGCATTCAAAGGAGGAGAGCCGCTGGCCCGCCAGCAGCGCGCCCTCGAGAAGGTGCAGAAGGTTATCAACCTGTACGAGCCGTTCATTCTGGACAATGAGTATTTCTTTGCTGCGGATCACATCAAAACGCTGGCTCAGGCCCTTCCAGACCAGGAAATCGACCGCTTCGACTACGACGCAGAAAGCATTGACTGGTACGACTATTGGATCAACTTGCACGTTCCGGCCCTGCGACGGTGGACTTATCCTCTGATTGAAGGCCGGCGGCCGGAAACCGGGCTGCTGCCGAGAAGCTTCAAGTTACACTCAAAAATCAGCCAGCCGGAAGCGCTCACTGAAGATTCTCGCGAGCCTCCTTCTGCCACAGAACTTCAGGCTGTCGATCGGGCGGTTGGGGAGTAGAGGATGAGGAAGCTAATACAAACGCGCTAAGTGTTGGTACACGTCCGTGTCCGGTCCATACCAGTCGCGCAACCCGTGGTTTGGAGCTTGTGCATTTGGAGAGAGGTGGAGATCCTTGGTCCCTCTTGGCAAGGGAATGGAAGCTTTGAGAAAGCTTTCCCGCGCCTTTTGCGGCAGAGGGTCGCGAGGTTACCTCAGACCCCCTGAAGCTGTGAAAAAAATCAACGGTAGGGACGCGCTGCTGCGCGTCCGCGACGCTAAACCCAAGACGGACGCGGAGCACCGCGTCCCTACCGGATTGGGTATATACGCCCAACCGAATTTTTTCACAGCTTCCCTGCGATCCCCCTTCTCAAGGGGGACAAAACTCCAAAGCCTTCGGCCTCGGTAAACACTGCTCCACACAAGGCCAGACTTAACATTACTTTGGGCGTTGGTATTAAGGGCTCCGTCGTACGAATCTAGCAACACAACCCCCAAGGTCCTTCGGCCTTTGCCCCCTTGGTTAAGGGGGACCTTTGCGACGAGGGCTTTTCAAACTCAGCTACCATGGCAATATTCATCACCGGATCCACCGGTTATCTTGGTTCTCATGTTGCCGGCGGCTTGCTGGAAGGCCACGGTCAGAAACTGAATCTCTTGGTCCGGGCCAAAGACCGTCGGGCGGCTGAGCTCAAGCTCTGGCGCGCTCTGCAGCTGCATCTGGATTTCCCGCGCTTTCAGCATTGGCTGAGTTCCCACATCGAAATCTTCCTGGGCGACATCACGCTGCCGGAGTTCGGCTTGCACAAGGGCGAGTACGTCAGGTTGATCAGGACGACTAACTCCGTTTTGCACATTGCCGCCTCGCTGAACCGGAAATCTGAGAAAGCTTGTTTGAACGTTAATTTGCGCGGCACGCTGGAAGTGTTGAAGTTTGCCGGACGTGTCCTGGCCCAGCACGGACTGCGGCGCTACAGCCACGTGAGCACGGTGGCGGTGGCGGGAATGCGCAGCAACGAAATCGTCACCGAAGCTGCCTCCATTGATTGGGAGCGGTCGGACTATGATCCCTATGCGCGTACCAAGAAGTTCTGCGAGCACATGGCACAGGAGCTTTTACCCAACGTGCCCATCACCATTTTTCGGCCCAGCATCGTGCTGGGCGACAGCCGCCATGGTGCAACCACGCAGTTTGACATGGTGAAGGCGTTTGTTTTCCTGGCACGGCGTCGCGTGCTGCCGTTGCGCCCCAACGACCGCCTGGACATCGTGAACGTCGATTTTGTGGCGGACTCGATTGTGACCCTGCATCAGAAGGAGAAGCCGCTGTACGACATCTATCATCTTTCTTCCGGCGCGGGTGCGCCCACCTGCCGGCAAATTACCGACGCGCTCGCCAAAGCGCGCGGCCAGAGCGGCCCACTGTACGTTCCCGCGCTGGCCGGGCCATTCGAAGGAATCGTGAACTGGCTTGCGAGCCGTCGCGGCAGCTCGGTGGGTCAGATGGCAGCATTGCTCAAGGTCTTCCTGCCCTATCTGCTTTGGAACACGGTGTTCGACAACCAGCGTGTGGTGCAGGAAACAGGCAAATCACCCGCCAACTTCACGCAATACGGCTTTCCTCTCTTTGAGTTCTCAAGCAAACATCACTTCACCTATCCTTACCGGGAATGGCCTGAAGCTGCCGGGAGGTCCGTCTGATGATGGACCTTGCTCTTGGCATGTGGGTCAGTGGATTGATTGAACTCTCCAAGCTGCGGTGGATGCTCGGCAGCGGCGAGGCCTGGCAGCCGGGCGCGCCGCTGAAGTTGCTGTTTGCGGGCTACAACGGCAACCGCAACACTGGCGCAGACGTTCGTGTGGAGGAAATGATCCGTCAAGTGCGGCGCGTGCTGGGAGACGAGCATCTCGATCTCAGCGTCCTGTCGCACAATCTGTCACTTTCCGCAGGCTACTTCGACCGAACTCGCCAGGTAAAGCTGCCGGACGTGTTCCCGCCGTTTCTGTTCCGCGAGATCAGCCAGTACCACGGCGTTCTGGCGTGCGAAGGCTCGATGTTCAAGAGCAAGTTTGCCAATGCGCTGACATCGATGATGATCGGCTCGCTTGGCATTGCAGCGGCCGAGAACAAGCTGTCGGTGGGCTACGGAGCTGAAGCCGGGCACATGGACCCGTTGATTCAACGGATGAGCCGGCGCTATTGCGCCGACTCGCTGGTGATCACCCGCAATGAAGAATCGCAGACCGTGTTGGGCCGGCTGGGCGTGCCCACGGAGCTGGGCACCGATACGGCCTGGACTTTCGAACCGCTAGGATCAGAGTACGCTGACAACGTGTTACGCCAGGCGGGCTGGGATGGACAGATGCCTGTGCTGGGACTCTGCCCCATCAACCCGTTCTGGTGGCCAGTTCGGCCTTCACTGGTCAAGCTTGGCCTGCGATCTTCGCTGGGGCTTTATCAGGACAGCCACTACCGGTCCATTTACTTTTTCAAGAATGGGGCCGGCGTCACCCAAGTGTTTCATCGTTACTTGAATGCCTTCGCCGAAGGAGTGCAGGCGTTCCGCCGCGATCACCGGGTGTTTCCGGTGATGATTGGCATGGAAGCCCTGGACCGGCGTGCCTGTGAAATCATGGGAGAGCGGCTGGGAGGTGTTCCTCTGTTCATCTCCGATCAGTACGACATGTACCAACTCGTCAGCATCCTGCGCCACTGCCATCTGCTGGTCTCTTCGCGCTATCACGGCATCGTGACCTGCATGCCGGCGCTTGTGCCATCGGCAGGTGTCACGATGGACGAGCGCATTCGCAATCTCATGCGCGAACGCGGTCATCACGACCTGTTGCTCGAGGTGGACGATCCCAATCTGGCAAGCAAATTGGTCGTCATCCTCAATAAGCTGCTTGAGGATGGCGAGTCCATCCGCGACGGCATTGGCCGCACTGTGGTCCGCAACCTGAAGGTCATGGCTCGCATGGGGGTCTATTTCCAGCAGCATGTCCAGCTGCGCTATCCGGAGTTTCCGTTCCGCACCGGGCGTTTGTCCTGGGAAGACTATCTGCCGCCATTGGGCCAGAGGCTGAAGCGTCTGGCTGAAGAGTACGAGTAGTTGCATGAACTTTCTTGAAACCCTCATTGGCAACCTGGAGAAAAAACCCGAGAAGGTGATTCTCTCCGAAGTACACGAGAGAGGCCTGGTCTCGACGTCTTGCCAGCAGTTGTTGGCGTTGATAAACCAGACGCGCCTTGTGCTGAAGCAAGCCGGTCTACAACGCGGAGATCGTTGCGCGTTGCTGGCGCCCAACAGCAGCCGGTGGGTGGCCGTGGACCTTGCCATCATGGCTGAGGGCGGAATCGTGGTGCCGCTCTACGCGCGTCAGGCGCCGGCCGAACTGGCCACGATGATGCAGGATTGCACGCCCAAACTCTTGGTTTGCGCGGATGAGGGGTTGAAACAGTCGATCTTGTCGGTCTGGCCTGATGCTCCCAAGACGCTGCTGTATAGTGAGGTTTTTTCCTCCAATGCCGTGAATCAGCGCAGCGTTAACAGCCCTGTGCCGCTTTCAGCCGACTCACCCGTCGCCATCATCTATACCTCTGGAACCTCGGGCGAAGCCAAGGGCGTGGTTCTTAATGTCGGCAATCTCAGCTTCATGGTGCAACGCACCACCGCCCGGCTTGAAGAACTCATGACTGGCGTCGCCAAGGAGGGCGACGATCGGGTTTTTCACTACCTCCCCTTCTGTTTCGCCGGCTCATGGATTCTGCTGCTCACCTGCCTCTATCGAAACAACGCGTTGATGATGTCGCTGGATTTGAACCGACTGGCCGACGAGTTGAAGGTCGCCACCCCCCACTATCTGCTAAATGTGCCGGCGCTTCTCGACCGAATCCGGAACGGCATCATCGGGCAGCTGAAGAAGAAGGGCGGCCTCGCTCTCACCTTGTTTGAGAAAGGGCAGGCAGCCTGGCTGGCGCGTCGCAACGGCTTCCCCGCCGCCGCCGGCTTCTGGCTGTTCTGTGCGAAGGGCCTCGTGTTTCCCAAGATCAAACAGCGCATCGGACCCAATCTGGTGGCAATGATTTGCGGCTCGGCGCCGTTGTCAGAGGAAACGCAACTGTTTTTCATGATGCTGGGCATTCCGGTGCTCCAGGTTTACGGCCTCACGGAAACCACGGCCATCTGCACTCTGGACGATGTCCACGACTACACTCCGGGGCGAGTTGGACCTGCGATTCCGGGCATCGAGATGAAGCTGGGCGAGAATCATGAGATTCTGGTACGCGGGCCGAATGTCTTCCCCGGCTACTGGAATCGTTCGGAAGCCACCTCTAAGGTTTTGAAGGGAGGCTGGTTTAACACGGGCGATCAGGGCGAAGCGGATGAGAAGGGAAACTGGAAGATTGTGGGACGACTCAAAGACGTCATCATTCCCAGCTCCGGCCACAACATCAGCCCGGAACCCATCGAGCAGATGGTCTTGAGCGCACTCCCTGAAGCTGAACACGCCATGGCTGTTGGCAATGGCCGCAAGTTTCTTTCGGTAATTGTCACCGGCAATCTTTCGTCAACCCGGATTGAGTCCGCGTTGAACCGCGTGAACGAGGCGCTGCCACACTACAAACAGATCAGACGGTTCCTCCGCAGCCCGGAGCCGTTTACGGTCGAAAGCGGCCTGCTGACGGCCAATCGCAAACTGAAACGAGCTTTGATCGAAGCGCATTTTCAAGTCGAGATTGAAACACTGTACGCAACCTCCAGCGATGCCGAGAGAGAACGCGTCTCCTAGTATTCTGGACCGAGGGTCAATGACGCAATCGCTGGTGGAGCGTTTGGCGCGTGCAACAATCACCTGGCTTGTGATCGCCATGATTCTGTGGACCGGTTGGGGCTGGGACGATCGCACAGGAGGGTTCACTGCGGAACCGGCTCGGCCTGCCCTGCTCCTTGTCTGGTTGGGACTCTGCTGGTATGGGGCTCAGGCCAACACGCGCACCAGCAACATTTCTGGAAAAAACGAGATTCGGAAGCACCGCCAGGTCTTTTGGTTTGTGCTACCGGCGCTGATCGGCTGGTTTGTTTACCTTCCCTATGCGGACCGCCATCAAATCGCGACGTCAGACTCCACCGCCCTGCGATGGCTTGGGTTGGTTCTCTTCGGAATTGCGTACTGGTTGCGTATCGAGTCCATCCGCGCGCAGGGGCCCCAGTTTAGTTGCGCTGTCGCGATTCAAGAGCAGCACCGGTTGACCACCACCGGGCCGTACCGCTGGATGCGGCATCCGGCTTACACCGGCGTCATCGGAATTATCGCAGGCTTGTCTCTGGTTTTCGGGAACCTAGTGGCGGCGCTGATCACGACAGGACTCGTCTGGATCTGGATGGAGACGAGAATCCGGGATGAAGAAAAGTTGTTGCTGGAAGAGTTTGGACTCGAGTTCACCCGTTATGCCCGGCAGACTCGCAAGCTGATTCCCTTTGTGTACTGATTGTGCAGCCTGGCCAGCTTGTAGATTGGCTAGCGTCATTCCCGCGAAAGAACGTCGCCATGGCAAATGGTAAGCCGGGGAATCCCGAGATTGGACATTGGTGAAGCGGCAGGAGGCCGCTTCTTCGTGCGCCTGAAAGCGCATTTGGTCAGAGAGGTGGAAGTCCTCTTCAGGCACGCCCTCTCCGGCCTGTAACCGACTGCAACTGCATCCGTGCGTGAGGCGGGGTGGGGAGCAGCAGGAGGTGAACGATCA